>SAMEA3663215__coassemble_138_pt1 | contig 29094 bp, 27 predicted proteins | sample SAMEA3663215__metabat2_high_PE_014 | metagenome-assembled genome bin SAMEA3663215 (sample SAMEA3663215) | pig gut metagenome | biome: pig gut; feature: pig-associated habitat; material: faeces | place: China | collected 2013 | reverse complement strand
TATCAACGTATTTTGATTCTTCTTGAAGCAATCTAAATGATCTTCCACCACATTCACTACATAATGATGGTTCAATAATGTGGTTTGCAGAAGTCTGTTCTACTTCATGTAGTCTCATACATCCTCTACATTCAAATACTCCAGTTTCGATACGTGGTCTGATTTCATCAGTTTTTCTTACAATTCCGTCTGCTGCAACAAATGTTCCAATATATTTACTTAAAAGTGTTTTTAATGGAATAATGTTACTTAAATGTTCAAAACGGATATTTAAATCTGCATCTTTAACAAGAGGGTCAATATTTTTGATAGCAATTTTAGCAGAGTTTATGACTTCTTCTGGTTTTTCAATCAATAAATCCGCTAAATCAGGATCAAATATCTCTAATGTGGTGTAATCTACATTAAGTGTTCTTTCGTCAGGATACTTTTCAAGAATACTGAATACGTCATCCTTATATAATGTAGCAAAAAACTCTTCGAATTTTGCAATTGATGTTTGTGATTTAGTAGTTGAATTCATTATCTTATTATTATTTTTTTCATAGTTAAAAAAAATTTTGTTCAAATTATTCTTTGTAATAAAAATTATATACTAATATAGATATAGTATATACGAATATTTTTTTCATTGATATTATGTGATGGTAATATGAGAAAATCAAGATTAAGTTTATTTAAATCCACATCCATGATGATTTCAGTTGTTGGAATTATAATGATTATCTCAACAATTATTGTTGTGGGATATGTGGGATACAGTATGGTTTCATCAAGCATTACAAATGAAATATCATCTGGAACACAATATGACGAGCTCGCAGAGCTTAAAGCAGAATATAGTAACTTGTCTGTCCAGTTTGACAATATCAAGTCCACTTATTATGCTGGTGATGCAGGTGATGTGAAAGTTTATAATGATGCTAAACTTGAACTATCTCGTGCCAATTCGGCAATTGAGAATGTTCAGAGTGCTTTAGATGCTGGTAAACCATCAAATGATGTTGACAGCAGAATAGTTTTTGCTAAAGAAAAACTTAAAGCTGCTCAAAATGCATATAATTCTCTTTAATTTTTTCTTTTTTTCCTATTTCTTTTATTTGGCATATATTCTAAGCCAACAACGTACATTTCAGAACTTTTTTTACGTGATGATGCTGGTTTTGTTGTTCTTACGTGTCTGAATTTACCTTTAAGTGAATCTAACATATTTTTATATTCAGGACCCTGGAATACTTTCATTACAAGATTTCCTTTTTCTTCTAATATGTTTTCAGCAATTTCAATAACTACATTAACCAAATCAATTGATCTAAGTTGGTCAATGTTTTTAATACCACAAAGTGAAGGGGATGCATCAGACATTACTACTTTTGCCTTACCTCCAATGAGGCTCATAATCTTTTCTTGAACTTCTGGTGTTGTAAAGTCTCCTCTAATTCCATAATAGTTTTCTTCATGGAATTTTTTAAATCTGTTTAAATCAACACCAACAACGATTCCTTCTTCTCCAACTTTTTCAAGAGCAACCTGAGACCATCCTCCTGGTGCTGCACCAAGGTCTACTACGGTATTTCCTTCTTTTATGATTTTATACTTTTTATCAAGTTGTTTGAGTTTATATGATGCTCTTGAGCGGTATTCTTCTTTTTTAGCTTTTTTATAATATGGGTCATTGTGTTTTTCCATTTGCCATCTGCTTCCCATTTTAATCCCTCTTATATTTGTCAAAGTCAAGTGCACTGCATACTGGTGCACCAATTTTTACTAATTCTACGTCAACTTCTTTTTTATCAATTTTAAGTAACATTACAGTTCTATCTGCAAGTCTTGGTACAATTGGACTGCCTGGATTTAAAAGCAAAACTCCTTCGACTTGTTCTATTTTTGGCTGGTGTGAATGTCCGGATACTAAAATATCTGCTTCTAATTGTCTTGCAAGATATAATAATTGTTGTGTGTCTGCTCTTGGATAAACTTCTCCGTGAACCAAACCAATTCTTAAATCTTCTGCTTGGATAACTCTTGCTTTTGGAAGATCAATTCCATTTACTCTATCCATATTTCCCTGGATTGCCATAACTGGGGCTATTTTTTCTAATTCTTCTATAACTGATAGTGAAGTTAAATCTCCAGCATGTAATATTAAATCGACATCTTTAAATGCTTCTTTTACTTTTTGAGGTATTTCTCTTGCTCTGTCCGGAATATGGGTATCTGAAATTAAACCAATTAATATCATCTTTACAATCCTTTTTTTCTATATGTTAAATAATATCTTTAATCAACTATTATAATGTTATTGGGCTTGCTTTTATAAAAAATGTTGTGTTGGTTTTATAATGAAGTATTGGCTATGTTTTTAATTTATAATTTTTAATATCTGTGGGCTTAAAATGGTAATTGAAGAAAATTCATTAATTTTAATTGGTATAACAATGAAAAGTTTTGAAAGTTCATTGATTAATAAAAAACATTATAAATTCAGTTAAATATATATTATATTATCATCTTTTTTTGGAGAAGATAAAATGGGAAATGTTAAAAAGGAAGATATTTTGGACATCTTGGATAAATATGACAAAAGCGACATTACAATCGCTACTCTTGGAAGTCATACTTCTTTACATATTTTACAAGGTGCAAAAGAAGAAGGTTTTAGAACTGCTATTGTCTGTGAAAAAGGGCGTGAAATTCCTTATCAAAGATTCGGAGTTGCAGATGAATACATTATCGTTGATAAATTCAAAGATATTGTAAATGAAGATGTTCAACAAAAACTCAGAGATATGAATGCTATTGTGATTCCTCATGGATCTTTTGTTGCATATGCTGGTTTAGATAATGTTGAAGACAAGTTCAATGTTCCTATGTTTGGAAATAGGGATATTCTTAGATGGGAAGCTGAAAGGGATAAAGAAAGACAATTATTAGTTGAAGGTGGCGTAAGAATACCTTTAAAATATGATAGTCCTTCTGAAATTGACAGACCAGTAATGGTTAAATTCCCTGGTGCAAGAGGTGGAAGAGGTTACTTTGTTGCTTCATCTACTGAAGAATTCGAATCAAAAATTGAAGCTATGAAAGCACGTGGATGGTTAGAAGACAGTGATGTTGAATCTGCTCACATTGAAGAGTATGTTTCAGGTTGTAATTACTGTATTCACTATTTCTACTCTGCTTTAGATGATACTGTTGAATTAATGGGTATGGATACAAGATATGAATCCAGTATTGATGGTTTTGTAAGAATGCCTGCAAAAGATCAATTAGATATTGATTTAAGCCCATCTTATGTTGTTACCGGTAACCACCCTGCTGTAATTCGTGAATCATTACTTCCACAAGTATTTGATATGGCTGATAAATTAACAGAAAGTGCTAAAAAATTAGCTGCTCCTGGTTTAAACGGTCCTTTCTGTATGCAAACTTTAGTAAACGATAATTTAGAAGTAATTTGTTTTGAAATTAGTGCAAGAACTGATGGTGGAACAAATACCTTTATGGACGGCTCTCCTTACTCATACTTAACTTACGGAAAACCAATGAGTATGGGTAGAAGAATTGCTGTAGAAATTAAAAATGCTATAGAAAGAGAAGAATTAGAAAAAATAATAACATAAATAGTTATTATTTTTTTATTTTTTTAAAATTTTATTTAAAAACCCTGTTTTTTGAGTTGTTTTTTCTGCTGCTTGTTGTTTAGCTTTGCTTTTCTTTTCACGGGTTTTGTTTTTACCGATTTTTTGCTTTTTTTCGTATTCTTCAAGTGCTTTAATACGGTCTCTTTTAGCCCATCCACCAACAAAACCGACAAATGCTCCAACTGCTAGAACAATAAGCAATACTGTGATTATTCCAGTTTCAGTTGTGAAGAATCCTTCTTTAAATGTTCCTAAATATCCTTGTAAAGCTAATACTGCGGTAGGAGTTGCAGAAAGTGTACCCATTGCGGTACCTGTCTTGATATCGTTTTGTCCGTATCCTGCATATAAAAATCCTGCAGCTGCAAATGGATAGAACCAATCCCATTGTGTGTATCCAAATATAATGAATGCAGCAGATATTGCTGCTCCAAAAACTAATGCTTTTTTATTTATGCCTGAAAACATATTCATTGTTTTATCTCCAAAAAATTATTCTTTAGAAGCCATTAATCCTCCTAATGCTCCTGTTATGCCCATTACAATTGCATAATAAATTAAATAGCTAATTACTACAAATAAACTTGTAATTCCGGATATGGTAAAACCAGTTAATCCTGCAAAAATGCCGAATAAGCTTCCACCTATGGTTGAAATGAAAACAAATAATATTGCACTGATTATTGTTCCTAATGCACCTGCAACAGCTGCATTCCACAGCCCACCAATTGCTCCGTCACGTGCAAGGTAACCTGTGATGAATCCAACAAATAATAATCCTATAAATTCATAATGAGCAAAAAATGATTTAACTATTACAGCTAATATGAAACCTATAAAAACTGCTTTCCATTTAGTCATAATATCACCTTCTATATAATAATTATTGGATTTCTTGAATAAAAGTGTTTATTTTTTCATCTGGGTTTAAAATATCTTCGGAAGTTAAAAACATTGTTGAAATTTGTTCTTTACCAGTAACTTTTGAGATATTTTCTAATGTCTTTTCAAATCCGCTGTTCATACAGGTACAAAATGAAGCAACATTTTTGATATCCTTTTCGTATTTTTTCAAATAGGTATAAACTGGGGTTGCAATATTTGAAGCCCAAACAGGTGTTCCAATAATGATTAAATCATAGTCTGCAGGATTTTTTGAAATTGGGTTGATTTTACTTGTTCTACCCATTGAAGCATTCATTCCGCCTTTCATAAATCCTATTTTTCCAGCATATTTGTCATTGTCTGTAATTTCTTCAATATCGCAGTTTATTTCTTTTTGAATCATTTCAGCTATTTTTTTAGTTACGTTTGTTCTTGAGTAGTAAACTAACAATGTTTTCATAATATCACCTAATAAATGTCTTTTAATTTATCTTTAATTTGATCTAAGATTGCTTTGTGCATTCTTTTTGTAAATTCAGCTTTATCATTTTGATTTAATACATCCAAGTATCCCTGGGAAACTAAATTAAATGCAATGGACTTGGAATTACAGTATTTATGGTTTTTATTTCCATCTCACCACTGTCAATCATATTAATTACTTTTTTGGCATTTTTAATATCCATATAATCTTCAAGTGCTTCTCTTCTTGCTTCTTTAAGAATTGAGAAATTATCATCCATGTCCTGAACGAATTTAAGTAAGATTTTTCCTCTTACTTGCTGGCGTCCAACAGATTTGGATTCTCCTTTATATCTTCTTAAAGTCATAAGGGACCTTCCAGCACAATGTCTAAATCTTGATGCAAGAGTTTCAGTTTTATTTAATGAATTTGTCAAGATGGTTTCAAAATTCTCAGGGGTTAATTGTTTAAATGACTCTAATCCTCCAATTTTACCATCTGAACTTAAATAAAATCCATTGTCAGTAACTGAAATTGTTACATTTGTATTGTAGTTTTTTGCAACAACATATGCCACTGCACGTGAAAGTGCATCATTTACTTTTCTTCCAAATAGTGAGTGGAATATTACAAAATTCCTTCCTCCAAATCCTTTGTAGTATTCAATTAGTAAAATACGGTTACTTGGTATTTTAGCGTATTTGTACTGCTCAACAAAGTATTCATAAATGGAATTTGCAGCAAAATCATCAACATACAGATAATCAAATATAAACTCCATTATCTCTTCTTTGCTTCTTCTGTATTCAAATTTGCTCTCCATATGTGATCTAAACCTTTGAATATCCATTGCTAAATCAAAGGATAATGGAAGTTGTTGTGAAAACCATGAAGGTATTGTTGGAGGTCCGCTTGCTGGAGTTACATTGATGGTCATTCCTTTTCCGTAGTTGAATCTGAAGGTTCTACCTCCAAGTACAAAGGTATCTCCTTTTTTTAATCTCTCCATAAAGCTTTCTTCGATTTTTCCAACTGTTTCACCATCACATTTAACAAGAACACCTGAACTGTCAGGGATTGTTCCAATATTTGTTGAATAAATCATTCTAGCTAGTTTTCCACGTTTTCCAAATGTGTTTTTCTCATAATCTATCCAGATTTTAGCATAGACGTATCTTTCTTCAAGTTCAGGATATTCTCCTGCCATATAACTTAATACGTCTTCATAATCCTCTCTGGATAAGTCTTTATAGCAATGGCTTTTTTTAATTACATCATAAGCATAATCAATATCCCATGGATTTTCAATTCCCATTCCATAGATATGCTGTGCTAAAACATCTAAACAGTTTGTTGGGATGTTTATTTTGTCAATTTTACCTTCTTTTGCATTTTTAAGTAAAACTGAGCATTCAACTAAATCGTCACGGTCAGTTACAATGATTTTACCTTTTGATTTCTCATGTAACTTGTGCCCACTTCTTCCAATTCTTTGAAGAGCTCTTGCAACAGATTTAGGTGAATTTATCAAAACAACCAAATCAATATATCCAATATCAATTCCAAGCTCAAGAGAGGTTGAAGAAAACACTGCTTTTAGTTTTCCTTCTTTTAATTTACTTTCTGTTTCCAGACGAACCTCTTTTGAAAGTGATGAATGGTGAGCCATTATATTTGAGTCATTATAATTCATTGGATACATTTTTTTGAGATTATAAACAAAACGCTCTGTTCCACTACGTGTATTTGTAAATATGAGTGTTGTTTTATTTTCCTGAATCAAATCGTCCAACAAATCATACATTCCAAGACGAGTATCCTCATCATCGGCTATTACAATATCACTTACAGGACACATTACTTCCATATCAAGCTCTTTTAGATAGTTAATATTAACAATCTTACAGTTTCGCTCAACACCATATTCGTATCCTACAAGAAACTTGGCAACTTCTTCAAGAGGACTAACTGTTGCTGATAGGCCTATTCTTGTAAAATGACCAATTAAATGCTGTAATCTTTCTAAGGATAAGCTTAAATGAACTCCACGCTTATTTTCAGCAAGAGAATGTATCTCATCAATAATTACATATTTAACTCCACTAAGTTTTTCTCTAAACTTCGGTGCAACAAGAAGAATAGATAAAGTTTCAGGAGTTGTAATTAAAATGTGAGGCGGTTTTTTAAGCATTTTTTGTCTTTGATATTGAGTAGTGTCTCCTGTTCTGACAGCTTTTCTAATTCCCAATTCTTTTCCAGCTATCTTTTCAATTCCTTTTAAAGGTTCTTCGAGGTTCTTTTCAATATCATTGTCCAGTGCTTTAAGTGGGGATATATAAATACAGTATACTTTATCTTCAAGTTCATCTTTTTGTGCAAGTTCTGTTAACTCACTAATAACAGATAAAAAAGCAGTTAAAGTCTTTCCAGATCCTGTTGGTGAAGAAATAAGTATGTTGTTTTTTTTATGAATCTCTACAATGGACTTTTTTTGTGCAGGTGTAAAGTCTTCAAATTGTGAGTCAAACCATTCCTGTACCCAAGGATGCAAAGTCTTGAAAATCTGCTTTTTAGAATAGCTTTTAGTTTGCTCTTCAATCATTGTAATTACACCTCAAATTTTTTAAATAATATTTACTTTTTAATTTTTATACTATTTAATTGTATTTTCAAAAGAATTTATATTTATTAAAATCCAAACTATAACTATGACTAATTTAAATTTTGATGATGCTATTTCTAACTTATCAAGTGAAGATGTAAAAGTTAGAAAAGAAGCTATAGAATCATTAGTTGGAATTACTGATGAATCAGCTATTGAACCATTAATTAAGGCTACTACTGATGATAATGCGCAAGTCAGATTTAAAGCGGCTGAAATTTTAGGTAATATGGGTGAATTAGCTGTTGACAAATTAATCGATGAATTTACTAATGCTCAAGGTAAAAATAAAAGATTTTTAGCTTTTGCACTCAAAGAAACTGAAAATGATAAGGTTGTTCCTTACTTTGTTGAATCAACTGATGATGAAGATTTTGGAGTTAGAAAAGTTGCTGTACGTGCTTTAGGTGAACTTCAAGCTGTTGATAATCTTGATTCAATTGAAAAATGTCTCAGTGATGAAGATTGGGGTGTTAGATTAGCTGCTATTCAGGCATTAGGTGATCTTGCAACTGATGAAGCAATTAAATTAATCAAAGATGCTAGAAAATCTGAAGAAGATAAAGATTTCAAAAAGTCATGTAATAAAGCTATTAAAAAAGCAGAAAAAAGACAAAAAGCAAAAGCATCTGGAAAAACTATTGTAAAAGTCATTCCAATGAGTACTATTAAAGAAATGGAAAAGACCAATGTACAAAAAGCTATTAAAGAATACGAAAGATATGTGGAAGCAAAACAAGCAAAAGATGCTCCATATAAACGTTTATGTATCTTATATAGAAAAGCTAACGACTATGACAACGAAGTTAGAGTAATTGAAACTGCTATTGAAGTATTTGCTGACAATGATAAAAAATTATCTTACTTCGAGAAAAGATTAGCTAAATTAAAATAGTTATTTTTCAATAACTTCGTAGAGATTATCTCTTTTGTTTTTTAAAAGAGGTAACTCGTCTCTTATTTTTTTTATTTCATCTAAATCAATTTCTGAAATGATTAAACTCTCTTTTTCATCGCCTTGAGCTATTATGTCTCCCCAAGGATTTGTAATGATTGAATGGCCGTAGCTGTGATAGCTTGCATCTTTGTTAAGTGCAGGTGCAACACCAACACAAAAAACCTGATTGTCAAGAGCTCTCATACGAAATAGTAATTCCCAGTGTGCAGGGCCTGTTGTCATATTAAAAGCACCTGGATAAATCAATATATCTGCTTCATTTTTAGCTAAAATACGAGCATATTCCGGAAAACGAATATCATAACATATTCCAATACCTACTTTTCCAAATTCAGTATCAGCTATTGTAAAATCATCGCCTGCACTTAACACGTCTGATTCTTTGAATGTTATTTTTCCAGAAATATCAATGTCAAAAAGATGCATTTTGCGATGTTTTGCTATGATATTTCCCTGTTTGTCAAAAAGATAACTGGTATTATACAATTTATCATTATCAATTTCAGGAATTGATCCTGCAAGAATATAAACCTGATTTTTCTTAGCCAAATTAGAAATTTCATAAAGTGTATTGCTAGTTTGTTCTTCTTCACCATATTCAATAAATTTCTCATTAGAATACGGACAATTAAACATTTCGGGTAGTATTATAAAATCAGCATTTTTTGATACACTTTTTTCAATCATCAAACTTGCAGTTTTGATGTTTTCCTCTTTATTGTCAACTACATTCATTTGACATAAAGCAAGTTTAATTCTTGTCATTTTAACACTTAAAAATAGAAAAAAAGTATGATAAAATCATACTTAAAGGATTTTTGAGGAATTTATAGCTCCATTAATGTCATCAGATGTAATGGAATTAACAGAATCTCCAATAACTCTGAATACATATAATTTACCATCACTAAACATTGAAACATATCTTGTGTAGTCACCATCAGCATTTTCAAAGATGATGTTTGATGCATTTCTCTCATCTATGGTTATTGTCTCAAGAAGAGTTACAGACGCACCTACACCTTGACCATGTGTAATTCTGTTTTGATTTATTTCTTTTAGGGATGATGCACTAGTTGTGACATTATAATATTCAATAGTTACATTACCTGATTTGAAAAATATAGCATCAGGGTGTTCTTCATCAGTTGCGTTTATTTTTTGCCAAGTAGCAGGATATGTGAATGAGAATGAATCTGATTCATATGTTTGAGTAGCACTACTTGTAACTGTTGATGAAGTATTACTTGACCCAGTTAAAAAGATTCCACAAACAACAATTAAAGTTATAATTAATATTGCTCCAATAATAAGTTTCTTTTCTTTTACAATTTCAAGAATACTTTCTTCATCGGAAGGTTTTTCTTTTTTAGGTTCTTTTTTAGGTTCTTTCTTAGGTTCCTTTTTGAATATATCTTCTCCCTTAGGCACAATGCTTTTTGATTTAGGGAATTTATATCCACAATTTCCACAAACTGGAGCTCCATCATAACTTGGATTTCCACATTCAGGACATTTTTTCACAGTTTAACCTCCATTGATAGTTACTTTTATTATTAACACTATTTATAATAATCTATTTATTATTATAAAAAGATATTTATGATTGTGATAGAATGGTTAATGAAGAAATGATTAATATTGATGACATAAATTATGCTATTTATAAAATTGGAGAATGGAAAAACGATTATGAAATCAATCAGATTGGTTTATCCAGTGAAATTCCAGTTACTAAAAATACATTACGTCATGTGAAACTTTCTATGGTTGAAATCAGAGCTGCTAAATTCGAATTGTCTGGTGAAATGGTTAATGGATTTGTAGCTATTGCTTCTCAGTTAAATCCTAAGGCTAAAGCAATGGAATTGAATGATTTAATTGCTCTTGAAGAAAAAGAATATCAAAATATTTTAGAAGAACTTGACAATTTGGAATTATTGGATGATGATGGATCTATTCCTTTGGATGGTGAAGATTATCTTATTTACAAATTAGAAAAAGATTGTCATGTGACTAAATCTGTTCCTGCTAATTTGTATACAATAAATTATTATAACAACGAATTGAAAAAAATTGAAAAAGCATTGGACTAAAATGCATCCAATGTTACTTTTTTATCTCTTTTTAACTCACGAGGGGGTTCAATAGATACAAATTCTATGCCTTCTTCCTCAAGTAGTTCTAATGCATCATCCATAATTGATGGTGCTACAAGAAGTCCTCTAATTTGCTTTTTTTGAGCTTTACACTCTTTTAGATAATCATTTTCAGTATTTTCTAAATCCTGGAGATATCTTCTAAGCTGTTTTACAGCAGTAACTCCTGCTTTACGAGCTTTTAATTCAAGAACCATTAAGTTATTGTCCTTGTCTTTTCCTAAAATATCAATAAATCCGTGTTCTACACTGTACTCACGAGTAGTTGGGCTAAAACCTTCTTCAACAAGATGTGGTTTTTCCATTATCATATCACTCATGTCTTTTTCATATCCTGCCTGTTCAAGCTCTTCATAATCTTCAATATTTGCATAAGTGATAAATTGGATTTTTCTAACTTCCACAGTCAATAGCTCTTTTGGAGTTCTTCTGTGACTTTCTAAAAATAAATTATCATTTTTAATGTAACTTCTTGTTCTTGATTTTGGTGGTTGCCAGTTTACAGGTTCAACTTTCTTTTCCTGGTGGATTAAGAATGCTCCATCTGGTTTAATTAGGATTATACGTTCTCCCCAGTTGAGTTCACTTAAAGCTCTTCCTTCATAACTCACTTTACAGCAAGCAAAGATTGTTATTGTTGCTTTTTTACGTAAAGCTTCTTGAACTAAATCATATCCATCTTTGCAACTAGGTTTTTCTAAAATTTTATATTTCATCACAATAACATTGTTTAGTTTAATTTAAATAATTTGTTTTTTAAACAATTATTTAGTTTAAGTTGAAGTGGAGGAATTATAATTTACGATGAAGATTACTTTATTTCAAAAAATGAATATTTTACTTTAGATTCCTTTGAATTTGAAAACGGTAAAGTATTGAATAATGTTGATGTTGAATATATGACATTTGGAACTCCTATATATGATGATAATGGAGCTATTAAAAATGCAATTGTTTATTGTCATGGATCATTAGGTAATTATGCATCAGTTAAAAAACTTGCACCATTTCTAGGCAAAAACGATGCATTTGATGAAAATAAGTATTTTTTCATTTGTATTTCAGCATTAGGTTCTCCAGGGTCCTGTTCACCTTCAACTACTGATTTAAAAAATAAATTTCCAAAATATTCAATAAATGATGTTGTAAACTTTCAAAAGAAGTTTTTATCTGAAAAATTCAACATTGAACATGTCTTAGGGATGATTGGAAACTCAATGGGAGGATTTGTATCATTAACTTCAGCTATTAACTTCCCTGACTATGCTGATTTTATCATATGTGGTGTTAGTAGCTACAAAGTTGCAGGGCATGATTTTATTCTCTCAAAATTCGTAAATGAAATCATAGAATCTGACCCAGATTACAATCGTGGAGAACTTTCATATTCTTTAATTAGGACATTAAGAATTGCATGTCTTGCTGAATTTAACTTTGGATTATCAAAAGAAGCTTTAAGAGACATGTCCAAAGTAGAGTTAAGTGAAGAATTTGAGAATTTTGGAAATGAAAGTATTGAAACTGACATTTTTGATTTGAAATACTGCAATGAAGCCTGTATGTATTTTGATGTGGAAGATGATTTGGATAAAATCAAATCTAAAACATTAATTATCGCATGTCATCAAGATCCACATTTCCCACCAGAACTTGATGCTATTCCAATGTCAGAAATGATTGAAGATTCTCAGCTAATTATTATTGATTCTAAACTAGGACATTTATGCTTTAATGAACTTGATACATTATCAGAACAATTAAAAGAATTTATGGGTGATTTTGATGATAGTTAATATCTCTGATTATGGTGATGATGGCAACTCCAAGTTTGTGGAATATACTGTCTCAGGACTTTTAGATTCTCAAATGAACTATCTTATGGAAAAATTAGATGAAGAAACATCAATTGTTGATGGTGATTTGATTATTAAAATGTATTTTGAAGATAGATTGTATCCATTTCAAAGTGATGTTGCAAAAATACGTTTAGATGATTTCATTGCCCGTGAAGAAATAGAAATGGGAATGTTTATATCAAGTTTTTTAGATGATGCTAAATGCTGTTATTAAAAAAAGTAATATAAAAGCTAATTTATAGCTTTTATTTATTTTGATACATCGAGCATGTGCTGTACAGCTTTTCTGGATTTTTCAGCAACATCCTCAGGTAATGTAACTTGTGGAGCTTCATTCACAAGTGAATCTCTTATTTTTTCAAGTGTGTGAAGTTTCATTGTTTCACAGATTGCTCCTTCAAGTAAGGGGTATAATTTTTTACCTGGAACTTCGGAATTGATTCTTGTAATCATGTCAATTTCAGTTCCGATTACAAATTCTTCTTTGTCACTTTCTGCAATGTATTTTAACATTCCACCAGTTGACATTACTTTGTCACATGCTTTTTGAACTTTAATATCACATTCTGGGTGGCAGATTATCTCTGCATTAGGATATTGTTCTCTTTTAAGTTCAACATCTTCAATGTGGAATAATCTGTGTACATAACAGTGTCCATCTTTAGGTACTGGGATGATTTCTTTATCGATTTTATCAGCCACGTGTGTTCCTAAGTTTTTATCAGGACCAAATAATATTTTATCGTGAGGTAAGCTTTGTGCAACTTTAACTGCATTAGCTGAGGTACATAAAGTATCTGCATGTTGTTTAGATTCTGCAATACTGTTTACATAAAGAATAACTCCAGCATCAGGGTGTTCTTCTTTTGCTTTTAAGAGTACATCTTCTGGTAACATATGTGCCATTGGACATTCTGCTTCAAGAGTTGGGATAATAATTTTTTTATCAGGATTTAAGATAAATGCGGTTTCTGCCATGAAATCTACACCACAGAAAATTACCATGTCTTTATCATCGATTTCAGAAGCTTTAATACATAATTCTAATGAATCTCCAAGAAAATCAGCTATTTCTTGAACTTCTTTTGGTTGGTAATTGTGTGCAAGGATTATTGCATTTTTTTCTTCTTTTAATTTTAAGATTTCTTTTTGAAGGGAGTTACTCATTTTTTTCACCCATTTTTGTAAATTTTCTAATTTCGTTAGTGATTATTAATTTATATTTATCTTTATTATTTAATTCTTTTACCCAAAATGATACTTTAAGTTGACTTTCTTCAAATGTAATTCCTTTTGAGTAAACTGCTGGTTTTGGATCTTTTAAAATTTCATCATAGCTACTTATTATATTGATAATGTACTCTTTAAATTCCACAACATCATTGTCCAATGATAATCCAGTATTAATATCGACCCTATACTTTTCAGGTTTTTTGAAAAGTAAATATGGGAAGTTTGTCAATGTGGAGTTCGGAATAATTTCTTTTACTCCATTATCATCAGTAATAATGGTTGATCTAAGTGTTACTCTTTCAACAACTCCTTTTTTATTTTTAATTTCAATTGTATCTCCAACTCTAATACTTCTTCCGATAATTAATATGATTCCGGAAAACAGATTTGAAATAATGTCTTTTGCTGCAAAACTCAAAGCAATACCTGCAATTCCTAAACTTAACAATGTTCCTGCAAGATTTATTCCAAATAACTGCAATATGATCATTAATGAAACAAAGTAGATGAAATAATTTATAATATCTCTTATAAGATAAATTGCAGCTTTATTCTCAAAGCGATGCATTCTGTTCATTATAAATGCAATAAACTTTGTAAGAATTGATGTTGCAAGTATAATGATTAGAATATAGAGTAATGTAAGTGTAGGACTGTCAAGTAGTAAATCAATATTCATATTATCATCTTAAATTTCAATTGTCATAAAGTCTTTAGCTAATTTTGTATTTTCAAAGATTTCCTCAGCCTGTTTTAGCAAATCATCAAATGTTGTGTATCTTGTACTGAAATGTGTTAAGATTAATTGTTTGGAATTACTTTGAAGGGCTATTCTTGCTGCATCAGAGGATGTGGAATGTGAATTTTCCTCTGCTTTGTCTGCATCTTCGTTTACATATGTGGATTCATGAATAAGTACTGTTGAATCTTTTGCAAACTCAATCATTTCTTCACAAGGTGCAGTATCTCCAGAATAGGTTATTTTTTCACCTTTTCTTGCAGGTCCAAGTACCTGTTCTGGTTTTATGATTTTCCCGTCAACTTCAACTTCTTCTCCATTGTGAAGTCTTCCAAAAGCAGGTCCGACAGGAACGCCTAACTCAATAGCTTTTTCACGAAGGAATCTCGGTTTTTTAAGCTCTTCAATGGAATATGCTAAACTTGGAACTTTGTGTTTAACGTTTTGTGATTTTATGATATATTCTTCACAGCTCTCAATGGTTTGTGTGCCAATTTCAATAAATTCGATTGGAAAATCAATTTTACAGTATCCTAAGTTAAATATTGCATTTTTTAAATCATTTATTCCTTTAGGTCCGTAAATTGTTAATTTTGTTTCCCTTCCTCTAAAATTCATGGATTGTAAAAGTCCTGGAAGGCCTAAAATGTGATCTCCGTGATAATGGCTAAGAAATATCTTGGATATTTTCATAGGGCTTACTTTAGCAAAAATTAATTGTTTTTGTGTTCCTTCACCACAATCAAACAACATAGTCTCACCAAATGCTTTTAAAATAATTGCAGGATGGTTTCTATTGTGAGTATGTACTGCGGATGAGGTTCCTAAAAATATAATTTCCATATAATCACTTATTTTTATATTATAAAAATATTATATATTATTTATAATAATTAAATTTTGGTGATTTTTTGGATAAGATTATTGAATATATGCTTGAAGAAGACAAAGGATTTGGGGATGTAACCTCTGAATCTGTTGTTGATAAGGATTTGGATGTTAATGCATATATTATTTCTAAAGATGAAGGTATTTTAGCAGGAATGAATCTTGTTAAAGAATTATTTGAAGAGTATGGAGTTGAAGTTGTATCATATGTGGAAGATGGTGCTGCAATTTCAAAAAAAGATTTATTAATGTCTCTTAGGGGTAATGCAAGGACAATATTGCTTCTTGAAAGAACTGCACTTAATTTATCAATGAGAATGAGTGGTGTAGCTAGTGCTGCTAATCATTATTCTTCTTTAGTTAAAGATTATGGTGTAAAAATTGCTGGAACCCGTAAAACTTCTCCTGCTTTAGCTAAATTTGATAAATATGCTCTAAAAGTTGGTGGGGTAGATACTCACCGTTTTAGTTTAGATGACATGGTTTTAATTAAGGATAATCATATTGCAGTTTGCGATTCTCCATTGGATGCTCTTTTAAAAGCTAAAGCTAATGTCAGTTTTTCTAAAAAAATCGAAATTGAAGTTGAAACATTGTCTGATGCTATTGAATGTGTTGAAAACAAAGCTGATATTGTAATGCTTGATAATATGTCTGGTGAAGAAGTTAAAGAGGTAATTAGTGAACTTGAAAACTTGGGAATTCGCGAAAACTCTTTAATTGAAGTCTCCGGTGGTATTACTGAAGTAAATATCTTGGATTATGTTGAGTATGGTGTTGACATTATTTCAATTGGAGCTTTGACTCATTCATCTAGAAGTTTAAATTTCAGCTTAAAAATGGAGTTAGATTCTTAAGGATAATTTTTCCTTAAGTTCTTCATCACTCATTTCGGTAATGAAAGTTTCATCATTACTAATAGCTTTTTTTGCTAAATCTATTTTATTTTTACTCATTTCATCAATTACTTCTTCTAATGTTCCTTTTGTGATGAAACGATATACCATTACATCTTTTTTCTGGCCAATACGATGGACTCTGTCTGTTGCTTGGTTTTCAATTGCAGGATTCCACCATAAATCATAATGGATTACATTTTGAGCAGCAGTTAAGTTCAATCCTACACCACCTGTTTTAAGTGTTGCAACTAAAATCTTGTGATCTTCGTCTTCTTGGAATGTTGAAATCACATTAGCTCTTTTTTCCTGTGTAAGTGAGCCGTGTAAAAATAAAACATCTGTTTTTAGCTTTTTAGAAACTAATTTTTGTATAATTTCACCCATTTTTGCATATTGGGTAAAAATTATGACCTTTTCATCAACATCTAAAATATTTTCCAAAATTGTAATTAATAATTCCATTTTGCCTGATTCAGAAATTTTAGGATTATCTGAGTGTAAATATTGAGCAGGGTGGTTACATGCCTGTTTTAATCCAGTAATAATATTTAAAATAATTCCTTTTCTTTCAATTCCTGTTTTTCCATCTAATTCTTCAAAAATTCCTTCCATTATTGCATTATACAATTTTATCTGCTTTTTTGTTAAAGAACAGTAAATATCATTTACAATTTTGTCTGGAAGCTCATGTTTGATATTATCATCACTTTTAAGACGTCTTAATACAAATGGTTTGGTTATTGTTTTAAACTTCTCAAGAGTAGATTCTTCTTCTAATCTCTCAATTCTATAAACAAATTTTGTTTTAAAGTTATCAAGACTGGATAAGTATCCTTTGTTTACAAAATCAAATATTGACCAGTAATCAGTTAGTTTATTTTCAATTGGTGTTCCTGTTAGAGCAATTTTATTGGTTGCTTCTACACTTTTAATAGCTTTAGTTTGTTGTGTATTTGGATTTTTAATGTTTTGCGCTTCATCAATAACACAAATAAACCATTCTTTGTCTAAAAACATGTCTAAATCAAGTCTGACTACTCCATATGATGTTAAAATAATGTCATAGTCTTCAAAAGGAAATGTTCTGTTTGAACCATGGTATATGTAATAGGAAAGTGTTGGTGTAAACTTTTTAATCTCATTTTCCCAGTTTGATATCAATGTAGGTGGCACAATAATTAATGCAGGTTCATTATCAAAGGGATTTTCCTCTTTAAAATGAAGAATGGTTGTTAAAATCTGAATTGTTTTTCCAAGCCCCATATCATCAGCTAATATGCATCCAAAATGGTGTTTAATGTTTTGAACTAACCAGGAATAGCCTATTTTTTGGTAGGGTCTTAATTCTCCGGTTAATTCTTTTGGAGTTTCATAAACTTTTGTATCTTTTATGAGTTTTTTGAATTTGGAGTATTCTTTGGTATTCTGCATATGCTTTTTGATTATTTCTTCAGATTTTTCGTCCATGGTTTTGTTCTCGTTATAAATTTGATATGTTTAATAATCTGTTTATCATTTATAAATTCATTATCTTTTTAATAAAATTTACGTATACCTAAATTTTAAATATGGGTTCGCACATAATTATTATCATAACTAAACGAAATATAATTATTGTAAATTGTGGTTCTACTTCAATTAATTTTGTTGAGGATGTACTTAACCGTGGTTACAATCCTATTTTTTTAGATACTCGTCCTATTGACTCTGAAGAGGGCCAAAAATTTGGTGAGCTTGTTTTTACATCTCATGCTCACATTAAAAATGTTGAATTAATTCATGAACAGGAATCTTACGAGGATACTCTTGAATTGGTTAGGCAATATGATCCTCTTTTAATTTTACCTGGTACTGAAAAAGGGGTTGTTTTAGCAACGAGACTGGCTTACGATTTAAATTTAAAAGGTAACTCTATTGAAAATATTGATGCAATGACTCTAAAAAATGAAATGCAAAATAGAATACGTGAACGGGGACTTCGTTCAATTAGAGGAAAAGTTGTTTCATCTATTGATGAGGCAATTGAATTTTATGATGCTGAAGGACTAAAAGAAGTAGTTTTAAAGCCAACATCCAGTGCAGGGTCTGTTGGTGTACATATTTGTTCAAATAAGCAGGAAATGATTAGTGCTTTGGAAGATTCATTTTCTAAAACAAATCTTTATGGTGAAGCTTTAAGTGAAATGCTTGTTCAGGAGTGCATTGTTGGTGATGAATATATTGTAAATACTGTTTCATGTGAAGGTATGCATCGTGTAACCTTAGTTTGGAAATATAATAAAATAAAAACTGCTGAGGGTGCTATAATTTATGATACTTGTGAAACTGTAAATGAATTAAATATTGCCGAAGCAGAGATGATTGAATATGCATATGATGTTGCAGATGCAATGGGAATTCAATATGGTCCTGTTCACGGTGAATATATGATTGATGAAAATGGTCCAGTACTAATTGAAGTTAACTGTCGTCCATGTGGTGGTGGGATGACTGCAGAATTTTTAGACAAGATTGCAGGTCATCATGAAACTGATTGTATTTTGGATGCTTATTTAAAACCTGATCACTTCAAAGAAAAATTAAAACAGAAATATCAGTTATATGCTTATGGTGCAGTAAAATTCTTCATTGTACCAGATGAAATTGCAGCTATTGCATCTCCAATGTCAAACATCAGTGTCAAATTAAGAAGTCATGTAAAGACAAAAATGGTTGATGTTAATGAAACTGATATGAAGGTATTTCCTAAAACCAAAGATCTATTTGGTTCCTGTGGTACTGTATTTTTGGCTCACAAGGATTATGACGTAATACAAAACAATATTGATTATCTAAGAAATGTTGAAAAACATGCATTTCCATTAGTTTTAAGTGAAAAAATCCTATTAACAAGGGAGATTTGCAAAATGACTTGGATAATCTTAAGGAATTAATAAAATCTAATTCCAAATACAGTACTGGATTATTGGTAAGTGATAAATTTGTTGATGGATGTGGTATATTGCAGCTTCATCCTGATGAGATTTCACCAGTAGTATCCGGATTCGATTATATAATTTTGAATTTGAATGACATTATGTTTGAATATAAAATTGATGATATTGTAAAAATATTATTGAACTGTTTTGAAAACGTAAAAACAGGTGGAGTCATAATTATTCTAAAATCCTCATATCAACTATTTAATGGTGGAAGAAGAGGTGTTGAAGCACTAATTAAGTTATTAGACTTAAAAATTGAACTTCCTCCGTATCATATAAAAGATACTATTGTAGCATCTAAAAGATAGCTACAATTCTTTTTTAATTTTATTTTCTGATTTTATTCCAATTATTGAAACTATTGCTCCAACTATACATGCTAAAGCACAGATTACACAAATTGTCTGTGAAGATTGGACAATCATTTGAGCATATTTTGAAGACAACTCTAAATTTCCCATAATCCATGAAAATACAAGTGTTATAAGGGATAAACTCATTGTCTGACCAACAGATCTCATTGTAATTAAAGCTCCTGTTGCATCAGTAATATTGTCTTTTGAAACAGATCCGATAATTGCATTCATATTTGGACTTGAGAATAATCCCATTCCTAATGCCTGTAATATCATAGCAATTATAATTATATGCAATGATGTATTTGCATTTACTAATGATAATAGTATAAATGCGAAAATGCTTATTGTCATTCCAATTAATGCAATTTTTTGAGGATGATATTTGTCAGAAAGTCTTCCTGCGTTAATTGCTGTAATTGACATTATAATTGGACTTATTATTAATATTAAACCTGCTGTTTCAGGGTCCCATCCTTTAATATATTGAAAATGGTAATTTAGAATGGTGGTTACAACTGTAACTGCAAAATAACCGCAAAATCCAGCTATATTGTAGGAAGTAAATGATCTATTTTTAAATATTTTTACATTAAATACAGGATATTTTTGTCTTAATTCGTATATTGCAAAGACAATTAGGAAAATTAAACCAATTATAAGACATATTTTACCAATTGGTGTTACTAAATCGGAAAATCCGTAAATGAATAAAAATGTTCCAATCATATACAAAATAGAACCTTTTTTGTCAATTTTTATTTTTTCATCAACTTTCCATTCACTGTCTAATTTGAAAATCATTAACAGTATACATAATACCAAAAAAGGTATTGTGATGTAAAACATTGATTTCCATCCGAAATTTTCGACTAAAAACCCGCAGATTACTGGTGCTGCTGAGGTACCAACATAAACTCCTGTTGCTGTAATTCCAAGAGCTTTTCCACGACTTTCTTCTTTAATTCCAAGTGCAATAATTGCTAGTTCACTAACATTTGAAAAAGCTACTCCAATTCCCTGTATTGCTCTAAATAATAGGAATGTTTCTGGAGAAGTTGCTAAAAGAATTCCAATAAATCCAATTAGCTTTATTGTACATCCTATAATTAGTGTCTTTTTAAAACCAATTTTTCCAGCTAATTGTCCTGCCGGAACGGTTAGTATGATTGCTGCAAATACAAAAATTGTTGGAATCCAATTTTCAATTACATTATTCATTCCAAATTCTCTTGCAATGTCTGGAACTCCAATAATAACTCCATTTATAACAAAAACACCAACAATTGATGAAATAAATGATATTAAAACAATATATTTCTCAAGTTTACTTTGCATAATTATTTCCTACAAATTTTAATTAACAACTATCTTTTAGAGTTTTTATCATTTAAAGTTTAGGTTCTACAAAATTTTTCCAGGTTATTTTTTATTCAAATTTTGGTGTTAATGGCATTGACATGTTGAAAATAATTATTTTTTTAAAATCAATTTTTTTACAAAAAACAAACCTTAATAATATAGTAAAATAATATATATTAAAGATAGAAAGTAATTTTATATTTTTTTATATGGTGATTTAATGGTAAAAATAGCTAAATTAGCTTTAGAAGATGGTACTGTTTTAAAAGGTGATGCATTTGGTTATGAGACCACTAAATTAGGAGAACTCGTTTTCTCTACTGGTATGGGTGGTTATACTGAATCATTGACTGATCCGTCTTTTAAAGGAGAAATCTTAATGTCTACTTACCCATTAGAAGGAAATCATGGTGTAAGTGAGAAGTGGTATCAATCAGATAAAATTCAAGTTGAAGGTTTTGTTTGCCGTGACGTTTGCCGTGAAGTTTCTAACTTCGGACCTCAAAAAACTTTGGATGACTTCTTAAAAGAATTTAAGACTCCGGGAATCAGTGGAATTGATACACGTGATTTAACTCTTAAAATTCGTGAAAGAGGTTCTCTTAAAGCAGCAATCACAACTGAAGATATTTCTGATGATAAATTAATTGAAATGGCACGTTCTCAACCAAGTATTGAAGACATCGACGTTGTTCCATTAGTATCTACAAAAGAAATCAAAACTTTCAATGAAGATGCTGATAAAAAAGTGGCATTAATTGATTGTGGTGTTAAAAAGAATATTATCAACTCATTTTTGGAAAGAGATATTGGTGTAGTCTTATTCCCATATGATGTTGACTATAAAACTGTTTTAGATTATTCTCCTAACGGTTTAATGATTACTTCTGGTCCTGGAAACCCTGATAGGGTATCTGAAACTATTGAAACCATGAAAAAATTATCAAACAGATTGCCTGTCTTTGGTATTTGTATGGGTCAACAATTAATCGCTAAATCTTTTGGAGCAAAATCATATAAAATGAAATTTGGTCACAGAGGTGAAAATCAACCTGTTAAAGATTTAAATACTGGAAAAGTATTTATTACCTCACAAAACCATGGATTTACCATTGATAAAGAATCATTAAAAGAAACTGATTTAGTTTTAACCCAAATTAACTTAAATGATGGCACTCCTGAAGGTATTTCACACAAAGAATTGCCATTACATTGTATACAGTACCACCCTGAAGCAGGACCTGGTCCAAACGATACAAGAAATGTTTTTGACAAATTTAATCAAATGATGGATGAATACTAAAAAATTTAATGAGGATTATAATATGCCAGTTGATAAGGATATTAAAAAAGTATTAATTATTGGTTCTGGACCTATTCAAATTGGACAAGCAGCTGAGTTTGATTATTCAGGATCACAAGCATGTAAATCATTAAGAGAAGAGGGAATTGAAACAGTTCTTGTTAACAGTAATCCTGCTACTATCCAAACTGATATTGATATGGCAGACACTGTTTATACTGAACCATTAACTCCGGAAGTTGTTGCTAGAATTATCGAAGAAGAACAAGTAGATTCAATTTTACCTACTATGGGTGGACAAACTGGATTGAATATTGCAACAGGACTTGGAGATTTAGGATTACTTGATGGAATTAAAGTTTTAGGTTCTGATGTTCAAACTATTAAAGACGTAGAAGACCGTGATTTATTTGCAAATCTTATGGATGAGATTGGTGAAGAAATTCCTAAATGTCATGCAGTTGAAAGTGTTGAAGAAGCACTTGAAGCAGTAGAAGACATTGGTTATCCTGTTATTGTAAGACCAGCATTCACCTTAGGAGGTACTGGTGGTGGAATTGCACATAACGAAGAAGAATTAATTGAAATTGCAACTCATGGTTTAGATATGAGTTTCATCAACCAAGTTCTCATTGACGAATCAGTTCTTGGATGGAAAGAAATCGAATTTGAAGTAATGAGAGATAAAGAAGATACCTGTATTATTGTATGTACTATGGAAAACATTGATCCTATGGGTATTCACACTGGAGACAGTGTTGTTGTTGCGCCAATCCAAAACTTATGTGATGAAACCGTTCAAAAAATGCGTGATGCATCAATTAAAATTATCAGAGCTTTAGGAATTAGAGGCGGATGTAACATTCAATTTGCACTTAACCCTGAAACTGATGAATACAAAGTTATTGAAGTAAACCCACGTGTATCCAGAAGTAGTGCGCTTGCATCTAAAGCAACAGGTTATCCAATTGCAAAAATCTCTTCAAAAATTGCTTTAGGATTAACTTTAGATGAAATTAAAAACGATATCACCAAAGAAACACCAGCTTCCTTTGAACCAGCTATTGATTATGTTGTTATCAAAATCCCAAGATGGCCATTTGATAAATTTAAAGGCGTAAGTCGTGAAGTAGGAGTTCAAATGAAAGCTACTGGTGAAGTAATGGCTATTGGAAGAACCTTTGAAGAGGCATTCCAAAAAGCACTTAGATCTCTTGATATGGGATTCGATGGTTTCGAATACATTGACTACACTGAAGAAGAATTATCCAATCCTACAGATAAAATCTATTTCCAAATCTACTCCGCTATTAAAGACGGAATGGATATCGATAAAATAAGAGAACTCACCAATATCGATAACTTCTTCTTATACAAAATCAGAAACATTGTTAACTTTGAAAACAGTGTAACTGCTGAAAAATTAGAAGATGAAGAATTCTTAAGAAAAGCTAAACAAATGGGTTGTTCCAACAAAAGATTAGCAGACTTATCTGGCCAAACCGAAGAATATATTAAAAATTTACTTTCAAGATTCAACATTAAACAATCATATAAAATGGTGGATACCTGTGCTGCTGAATTTGAAGCTAAAACCCCATATTACTACAGTAGTTACGATAAAGGAAATGAACTTACTTCAACCAACAAGAAGAAAGTTGTAATTCTTGGTGCAGGACCAATCAGAATTGGTCAAGGTATTGAATTTGATTACTGTTGTGTACATTCCTCTTTAGCTTTAAAAGAAGAAGGAATTGAAACAATCTTAATCAACAACAACCCTGAAACCGTAAGTACTGATTATGATATTTCTGACAAATTATTCTTTGAACCACTTACCTATGAAGACGTAATGGGAGTAATTGAACAAGAAAAACCTGACGGAGTAATTGTTCAATTCGGTGGTCAAACTTCAATTAACTTAGCTGTACCTCTTGCAAATGCAGGTGTTAAAATTTTAGGTACTCCATACGAAAGTATTGACAGAGTTGAAGACAGAGAATTATTTGCTGAACTTTTAGAAAAATTACACATTCATCAAGCACCATATGGAACTGCAAACTCCTTTGAAGAAGCAAAAGAAATTGCAGAAGAAATTACTTTCCCAGTTCTCGTTCGTCCATCATACGTAATCGGTGGAAGAGCTATGGAAATTGTTTATGATAACAATGAACTTGAAGAATATATGAAAGAAGCTGTAAAAGTATCTCCAGAACACCCAATTTTAGTTGACAAGTTCTTAGAAGATGCTATTGAGCTTGATGTGGATATTTTATGTGATGGTGAAGATGTATTCATCGCAGGAATTATGGAACACATTGAAGAAGCAGGTGTTCACTCAGGAGATTCTGCATGTGTAATACCTCCTCAAACTATTCCTGAATATATTTTAGACACTATCCGTGAAAATTCAACTAAATTAGCTTTAGAATTAAACGTTAAAGGTTTAATGAACATTCAATATGCTGTAAAACCTGATGAAGAAATGGTTTACATTATTGAAGCTAACCCTCGTGCAAGTAGAACTGTTCCATTTGTAAGTAAAGCAATTGGAGTTCCATTAGCAAAAGTAGCAACCTGGATTATGCAAGGTGCTAAACTCAAAGACTTCGGTTTAACCAAAGAAATCAAGTTAGACCATGTTGCAGTAAAAGAATCTGTGTTCCCATTCTTAAAACTTCCTGAATCCGATACTGTTTTAGGTCCTGAGATGAAATCCACTGGTGAAAGTATTGGTATTGATGAAAACTACGGAATGGCATTCTATAAATCACAACTTTCCGCAGGTATGGAATTACCTAAAGAAGGTAAAATATTTATCAGTGTTAAAGAATCAGATAAAAAGAAAATTAGACCAATTGCAGAGACTGCATCCAATTTAGGATTTGATCTTATTGCAACTGCAGGTACTGCTGATGCAACCGGTCTTGATTCAGTTGAAAAGATATTAAAAGTATCTCAAGGTTCTCCTAACATCAGAGATGCTATCTTAAACAATGAAGTAGATTTAATTATTAATACCTCTGAAGGTAAACAATCTGCAAAAGACGGTTACATTATTAGACGTCTTGCTATTGAACTTGGTATTCCTTACGTTACTACCTTGGCTGGAGCAAGAGCAGTTTTAAATGCAATTAAAGCTATTCAAAATAATGAAATTAAAGTTAAATCTTTAAACAAATACGTTGATGGAGAATAGTTTTTCTCTATCCTTTTTTTATTTATTTACAAGGTAATCATTAATATTGATACCACATGATGAACATTCTGTTTCGCCAACTTTTAATCTGCTTTTACATTTAGGACAGAAGTTTAGTTTTACTTTGTATTCTACTTTTGGATCAATAACTGCATTAAGTTCAATTTTTTGAGTAATATTAGTTTTTAAAACGCTTTTATCCCAATCATTGTTCATTAATAGCTTTTTATAATAAAATGCTTCAGTCATTGTATCATATTGGCCAATGTTTTCATCGCCTTTTTTGATGTAGAACTTTCTAATCTTGTGGTTAAAGAGAATTTCACCTTCTCTTTCTTTTTTGTTGACCTTGGTTCCTTTAATTCTGCCTTTTGGTCTTTTTTCTGGAAATGGTGGCAGGACTTTATTTTCATACTTGTTTTCAAGATCACACTCAACAAGTAAATCATAATCAAAATTACAAAAAAATAGTGCATCTCTTTCATATAATGCGTCAGATAACTTTTTAAACTCTCCGTAGTCTTTATTATTATATTTAACTCTATATACGTTTCCAGTTTTTACAATATTCCTGTAAAAGTATCTTATTTCTTGAGAGTTAATAATATCACCTGGTTTAAAAAGTCTAAATTATATATCTTATTTTTGTATTTTTGATTTAATAAATATTTAATGCTAAAATATATTAATTAAAAAAATTAGATTCACCTTTAATGTTCACTATAGCAAACGGAATCATATTAAAAGGAATGGATTTAGTTCCAGCACGTGAAAATATTGTTGTTGGTGATGGAAAAATCATTGAAATTGGAAAAGATGTCTTAGAAGGTGAAATAATTGATGTTGATGGAGCTATTGTTTGCCCATCATTCATAAATGGTCATATGCATATAGGAGACTCTATCATTAAAGATGAGGGCTATGGTTATTCATTAAGTGAGATGGTGAAACCTCCTAATGGAATTAAACATGTGGCATTGTCTAAGGCCAGTGATGATGATTTAGTCGAAGCAATGAAATCTTCTATGTGGGATATGGTTAATAGTGGTACAACTCACTTTATTGATTATCGTGAAGGTGGACTAAAAGGAGTTAAGCTATTAAAAAAAGCAGCTGAAGGTATTCCAATAAAATCAATTATTTTAGGACGTGACGACAGTTTTTATGGCGATGATCCTGATTTAAGTAAAGTAAAAATAGCTGTTCGTAAACTCTTAAAAATTGCTGATGGTATTGCACCAAGTGGTTTTGGGGAAATTACAACTGATGTTGCAGATATAATCTCAAAAGAATGTAAAAAAGAGGGAAAAATATCTTCAATTCATGTTGCAGAATCAGAATCTAATCAGATAGAATCTTTAAATGATTGTGGTTTGTCTGAAATTGAAAAGGGAGTTAATTCTAAATTCTCTCAGTTGGTACATCTTACAAATCCAAAAAATAATGATTTAGATGGTGTTTTGCAGTCTAATCAAAATACTGTTGTATGTCCAAGAGCTAATGCAACATTAAATGTTGGTGTGGTTCCATTGCCTCAAATGCTTGATTTAGGTATAAAACCTATGATTGGAACTGATAATGTAATGCTTAATTCACCAAATATGCTTCGTGAATTGGAGTTTAGTTTAAAAATCATGTCAGTGTGTTATAGAAAGTATATTGATCCATGTGAGTTATTAAAAATGGCAACTACAAATGTTTGTGGATTTGATATTAATAATGTAGTTCAAAAATCAGTAATTTTGGAGGATAATTTGGCTCAATTTAATGTGTTTAATTCATTTTCCAAAAATCCATACCTTAATATAATAAATCGATGTGAAACGAAAAATATATTATATAGGATTAATAAAAAAATTATTCATAATATATAATCGATATTAATGTATTAGGAGGTTGTTAATGATGTATAAAAAAATACTTGTTCCAACAGATGGTTCAGAATTTGCAAAAAAAGCACAAAAACAAGCTTTATTTTTAGCAAATGTCTGTGGGGCGGAAATAATCGCTATAAGTGTTACAGAAAATAATCTTGTTAGCGGACTTCCATTAGATGACGAAGTATATCAGTTAAATCAAATTTTAAAAGAAAGATCTGAAGAAAATCTTGAGGAATTTGATAAATTGAATAAAAATGATTTAAAGATTACTCATGTAATTAAAGAAGGTTTGCCTGCTAAAGTTATCCTTGAGGTAGCTAAAGAAGAAGATGTTGATTTAATTGTAATGGGCAGTTCTGGCAAATCCGGATTTGATAGATTTATTATGGGTAGTGTTGCAGATAAAGTTGTTAATTCAGCTAAATGTGCAGTACTTGTAGTTCATTAATTACAATTTATTGTATTTTTATAATAGGTGTTTATATGTTAGTTAAAAGAACAATGTCTAAAAATGTAGTAAGCGTTTCTGTTCCTGGTAACAGAGACAAAGTTTTAGACTTAATGAGAAAAGAAAAAAAAGCAGTATTACCAGTTGTCAAAGGAGACACTGACATTTTAGTAGGAGTCATAACTCGTTCTGATTTAATTAATAATCCTGATGAAGAACAACTTGCAATGTTAATGAGTAGAGATTTAGTCACCGTAAAACCTGGTGATGATGTAGTTGATGCTGCTCGTAAAATGGTAGATAATAATGTTAGAAGAGTTCCTGTTGTTGATGATGAAGGAGCATTAGTGGGTATTATTACATCATTTGATATTGTATCCAATGCATTAACTAAAACTGAAATTAATGATGCAGTTGAAAATTATATGATTACAACTGTTCCAACAACATGGGATAAAGCTCCATTAAACGTTGCATTTGAAACTATGAATCAATTTGGTTTAAAATCCGTTTTAGCTCTTGATGATGATGCTAAATTATCTGGAATTTTAACTGAAACTGATTTCATCTCAGAAATTGAAATTATTTCTGAAAGAAGTGAACACAGTTCTACTGTAGGAACTGAAGGAGATAAATGGTCCTGGGACAGTACTTCAGTATTATACATTGAGAAAAATCACTTGAAGTTTACTGATAAAGTTGTTTGTGATGTTGCTGTAGGAAATGTTGAAGTTGCTAACTCTAAAACTAAAGTTTCTGACTGTGCTAGAAAAATGAAAACCTTAAACATTGAACAAATTCCTGTTATTGGTGTTGAAGGTAATTTAGTAGGTCTTGTAAGAGCTAGTGATTTAATTAAAGCATTAATTCCGCAAGAATAGTGGTATAATGGCAGTTAGTCCAGTTTTAGTGATTAAAGTAGTTGATAATACAAGTGTTGGTGTTCGTGCGAGATTATATGATGATTTCTCCGAACACGAAATTGTTTTAAATTCTGTTCTTACATATTGGTGGGCTAATGATATGCCTCCTGCCATTAAATTTTTGGAACTTTTGGATTCTGTTATCAAAAGAACTATTAATGAGATTATGCCTCATAAAATGTTGAATTTAAAATATGAGGTTAAATCAAATGTTGCTTTGGAAAAAGCTTCTGAAATTGAAATAAAATTAATCTCA
>SAMEA3663215__coassemble_136_pt1 | contig 29375 bp, 31 predicted proteins | sample SAMEA3663215__metabat2_high_PE_014 | metagenome-assembled genome bin SAMEA3663215 (sample SAMEA3663215) | pig gut metagenome | biome: pig gut; feature: pig-associated habitat; material: faeces | place: China | collected 2013 | reverse complement strand
AAATAATTGATAAATGCCTTTATTTTCCATAAATTTAATTAAGAATATAATTCAAATTTTATTATGATTAAAAATTAATTTTTAAATAAGATGATATTATGGAATTTCCAACCACAAGAATGAGAAGGCTTAGAAAAAACGCTAAAATCAGAGATATTGTTCGTGAAACTAAACTCTTAAAAGAAGATTTAATTTATCCTATTTACTTTAAAGAAGAACTTGAAGGTGATGAAAAAGAAGAAATCTCATCACTTCCTGGTGAATTCAGATACTCCCTTGACAGTGGTGTTGAATTTGCAAAAGAATTGGAATCAAAAGGATTAAAATCAATCATCGTATTTGGAATCCCAAAAGAAGAAACCAAAGATGAAATAGCTTCTCCTGATTATTCAGCAACAGGAATTGTTCAAAAAGCAATCAGAAAACTCAAAAAAGAAACAAACCTTGTTGTTATCAGTGATGTATGCTTATGTCAATACACTTCCCATGGTCACTGTGGATTAATACAGGAAAATGAAGATACTGATGATGGAATTGAAATTTTAAATGATGAATCCCTTCCATACCTTGCAAAAGTAGCACTATCTCACGCTGAAGCAGGTGCAGATATTGTTGCTCCTTCAGACATGATGGATGGTAGAATTAATGCTATTCGTGAAATCTTAGATGAAAACGGATTTTACAATGTAATGATAATGTCATACTCAGCAAAATATGCTTCTGCATTTTATGAACCATTTAGAGTAGCAGCATGTTCATCTCCACACAAAGGAGACAGAAAATCCTACCAAATGGATCCTGCTAATGCTGTTGAAGCTATTCGTGAATGTGAACTTGATGTAATAGAAGGATGCGACTTTTTAATGGTAAAACCTGCTCTCCCATACCTTGACGTGGTTCGTATGGTTCGCGACGAGTTTATGTTACCTCTTGTAGCATACAATGTAAGTGGAGAATACTCAATGATTATGGCAGCTATTGAAAAAGGATATCTCACAGAAAAAGCAATTCTCGAATCCTTGCTTTCAATTAAAAGAGCTGGAGCAGACTTGATAATTACTAATTTCGTACCTTACTTACTCTTAAATGATGTGATATAAATGGATGCTTTGGAAATTGCAAAAATAGCTCAAATTGCATCAGCACTTGAAGTAAGTGGATGTCCAAAACCTGGAAATGTTCACAGAACCCGTGATTATGATGATATGGTTTTTGAAGATTTCATCATAAGCGGAATTGTAATTGGGGATGCTATTCGTGAAGCATGCAGTGATGTTGATGTTGAAAACCCTCAACTTGGAAAATACATTCTAAAAGCAGTCAGCGAAACTGACAAATGGATTAAAAACAATACTAATCTTGGAATTGTAATGATGATAACTCCAATTGCAGTTGCAGCAGCTATCAGTGATTCTTTTGATGAAATTCGTGAAAATGTTAAAGTATTAATGGCAAACACATCTGTTGATGATGCATGTGATTTGTATGATGCAATTAACATTGCTGATGCTGGTGGAATGGGTGATCAGGACGAATATGATGTTTCAAGTGACAGTGCTAAAAACGAGCTTAGAGAGAATAAACAAACCATGTACGATGTTTTAAAAATTTCAGCACCATGGGATATGTTGGCTCGTGAAATGACATCTGATATGCCTGCTGTTTTTGAAATAGGCTATCCTACTTATCAGAAATTATCAAAAGAAAAATCAAAAAATGATGCTTGTGTTTTAACATTCTTAAAGATTTTATCACAGGTTCCAGATACTTTAATTTCAAGAAAATACGGCTCAGACGATGCTATAAAAGTATCAATGATGACCAGAGATTTACTTAACATTGAAGGTGAAGATGACTTTGATGAAAAAGTTGCACAATTCGATGAATTCTTATTTAAAAACAAATACAACCCTGGAACTACTGCTGATTTAACTGCAGCATCTATTTTTGTTAGCTATTTAAAAGATAACTTTGAATAAAGGAATTATTCTCCTTTATTAATATCTTTTAAGTATATTTTTTCATCACAAATTGTTTCTATTAATGATGTGTCATGGCTTACAACTAAAAAGCCCATTTTTCTTTTTTTAACTATTTTTAAAACTGAATCAAGGATTTGCACCTGTGTAATTGCATCAAGCATTGTTGTCATTTCATCAGCTATTAAAAACTGAGTATTTGGATTAAGAGATCTTAAAACGGAAAACCTTTGAAGTTCTCCTCCTGATAATTCCTGAGGATATCTTTTAAGCCACTGTTTTTGAATACCGAATTCATCTAAAAGTTCATCTGGAACGTTCCATGACTCTTCAAGAACCTGTTTCATTTTCCATTTTGGATTCATTACTTTTTCAGGGTGCTGATAAATAAGCTGAATAGGTTTAAATCCCTTTTTAGGTAGTGGATTTTCATTAAAAGTCACATTGCCTTCATAATTGTCAATATATCCGGATAAAATTTTACATAATGTTGACTTTCCACTTCCACTGTCCCCAATAAGACCTACTATTTTTTTATTATCTAACTCAAGATTGACATCCTTAAGCAAATATTTTTTAGCATTTGGATATTTAAATGAAAGATTTTCTATTTTAAGTTTCATTTTACTCACCATCCTCATATCTAAAGCATCTCACTTTTTTATTTCCTAAATCAAATAGTTTTGGTGTTTGGTTTTTACATTTTTCACATCTCATCTCACATCTTTCGTAATATGGACAGCCTTTTTGAGTTTCACTATGATGTGGCTGATGTCCTTTTACTAAATTAAATCCGTTTTCAGGCAGTGCTTTATAAAGTGATTTTGTATATGGATGGAGGAGATTTTCACCAGAGCCAGTAAAATCTTTTGTTTGTGCAATTTCTATTACATATCCTGCATATAATATGGCTATTCTGTCTGCAACATCAAGTGCAGCATAAATATCATGTGTAATTAATAAAATTCCAATTCCATCTTCTTTCATTTGTTTAAAATGATTTAATGTTTCTTTTACTGTCTTTTGGTCAAGTCCTGGAGTTGGTTCGTCTGCTACTACGATTTGAGGGTCTGATAAAAGTGCAGTTGATACAAGAACTCTTCTGGCCATTCCTCCGGATAACTGATGAGGATACATATCATCAACTTCAGGGCCTAGATTGTATTGTTCAAAGATTTCTCTTTGTTTTATTTTCTTTTTTGCTTTTTCTTCATCGTTTTTTGTATGTCCAATTGTCTGGTCGGATATTTTCATTAATGGATCAAGGAAGTTTACTGATTGTGGAACAAGTACAATATCTTTTCCTCTTATGTCTTCTTTATCCTGTTGGGTTAATTCTTTTCCTTTGTATTTGATTTTTCCGTTTAAATTTGCATTTTCTGGAAGGATTCCTAATATTGCATGTGCAAGAAGGCTTTTTCCAGAACCGCTTGAACCTAATATTGCTAATAATTCACCTTTGTTTAAATCTAGTGTTAAATCAGTTATAATATTCAAATTTTGCTGTTTTAATCCGTGAGTATATTGAATAAATGAAATTGAAACATTTTCAACATCTAATATTTTTTCCATCAAATCACCTTTGAAAATCAAAAATGGTAAGTTTTAAATATTAATTTGTACTTTATCAATATTAAAGTTATTCAAAATTTAATAAAAAGTATTACTCGATATATTAATCATTATAAAATAGTTAATACTTTTCTTAAAAATAGGTGTTTGTCATGAATATTAGTATTAGAAAATTAAGCAATAACTGCGATGAAATTTCCAAGGTTCAGGATTTCTTGTTTAAAATGATTAAACAGGAATTCGGTTATGATTATGTTGCTGAATGGCATCAAGATATTAAAAATCTTGAAGATTATTACATCAATCCTCAGATGAATAATTTTTTTGTTGCATATTCTGATGATGGTGAAATAATCGCAACAATAGGTCTTAGAGCTTATGATAAGGATTTTCCCGAGTTTAAAGGCATTTATTCAAAAGATACTACCTCAAGTATCTGGAGATTATTTGTTGACAGACGATTTAGACGCCTCGGAATAGCTTCCAAAATGTTTTGTGTTGCAGAGGAATTTGCAAATTATGCTGGTTATGATGATATCTATTTACATACTCACAAGACTTTAAATGGTGCATTGGAATTCTGGACAAAAATGGGTTTTATTACTTGTCTTGATGCTAATGATGAGCTTCAAACAGTTCACATGGATAAGAAAATACGTGGATTAAAACTAGATTCCATTTCTAATGAGTTTAAATATGGTGTTAAACTTTAAATTTGCTTAACTTAACAAATTATGGGGTAAATTTATGAATAAAAAAATAATTGCATTTGTTGGTGTTATTGCAGTAATATTAATAGCTATTGGTGCTTTTACATTAATGGGAAGTTCTCATGATGATGATCCAACCCATTTGACTGTAGTATCACATAGTAATATTCAAGAACCTGAAGCAGGATTCAATCCTCTTGTTGGATGGGGATGTGGACATCAAAACTATAATCCTTTAGTACAAAGCTGTTTATTTAAAACAGATAAAAACGGCAATTTTGTACCTGATCTTGCTACTAATTACTCAATTAGTGGGGATGGAAAAACATGGACTGTTAATGTAAGAGATGATGTTGTATTTTCAGATAACTCAACATTTGATGCAGAAGATGTTGCATTTACATTTAACACAGCTAAAAAAACAGAATCTGAATTGGATTTAACAAATATTGAAAGTGTTAAAGCAGTTAACAATAAAACTGTTGAATTTAATTTGGTTGAACCAAGATCATCATTTATCTATGATTTAAGATATGTTGGAATTGTACCTTCTGATTCCTATAACAATGAAACATATGGTAGTGCACCAATCGGTACTGGACCTTATGTATTGGACCATTGGGATAAAGGTCAACAGGCAATATTTAAAATCAATGATAACTATTATGCTGATAAACCATATTTCACTCAAATAACTTTACTTTTCCCTGATGAGTCAACCTGGTTGGAATTAGCTAAATCCGGTGATATGGATGTAGTTCCAGTACCAACTTCTGCTTTAAATCAGACAGTTGATGGTTATAAATTTGTTGAAAAATCTGCTGGAAGAGCACAGGGTGTGTCATTTCCGTACCTTAACGATACTGGTAAAGTAAGTGAAGGTGGAAATAAAATAGGTAACAATATAACAGCTGATAAAGCAATAAGGCAGGCACTTAACGTTGGTATTAATCGCCAAGCAATCTGTGATGAAGTATTTGCAGGTCATGCAAGCCCTGAATTTAGTGGTGTAGATACAAGAGACTACGCAAATCCTGATGTCATAATCAATGACAGTGATGTAAACAAGGCAAAAGAGATTTTAAAACAAGGTGGATGGAGCGACACTGACGGTGATGGAATTGTAGAAAAAAATGGTTTAAAAGCATCATTTGATTTATATTATCCTTCAAATTACCTTGACAGACAATCATTATCTACTGTATTTGCAGAACAGGCAAAACAAATTGGTATTGAAATAAACCTTAAAGGTGCTGACTGGGATACTATCTATAAAAATATGTACAGTTCTGCTGCATTAATGCAACAAACTTCTCCAGATCCATATAAATCAATATATCAACAGTATCACAGTAAAAATGCAGATGATTTTTACATGAATCCTGGATTATACAATAATTCAGATTCTGATAAACTAATGGAAGAAGCAATGCATTCTACTGATTTAAATGCATCTAATACATTGTGGTCCCAGTCTGCTCTTGTTAATGGTGGAGGATGGGGTCCAAATGGTGATGCTCCATTTGCATGGTTAGTTAACTATAACTACAACTACTTTATTAAAAATGGAATTGACATTGGAAAACAACCTGACGGTTTGGGAAATGATATTTTAATTAATGTTTGTGACTGGACTAGAACAAACTAATCTAAAATATCTTTCTTTTCTTTTTTTTTAATTCTTTAAGGAGGATTTTTCATTGAATAAAAATCAATTGTTAAAATTTTTTGGTTATAAATTTGTGCGTTTTGCAATATTGATTGTTGTAGTTGCAATTTTTAGTTTTATATTAATTGATTTATCCCCTATTGATCCGGTTAATGCTTATTTAAAACAAGCTGCAGTATCAGAATCTCAAAGACAGATTCTTGAAGGATATTTTGGTACCAATGTTCCTTTAACTACTAAAATATTTCACTGGCTATCTAATTTAATGCATTTGGATTTAGGAACTTCATTAATATATCGTGCACCTGTAATTGATGTAATAATAGACAAGGCTTCTGCTTCTATTGTGCTTATGGCAATTTCCTGGTTGTTAAGTGGAGTAGTCGGTTTTACACTTGGTGTTATTGCAGGTAAAAACAAAGATTCCTGGATTGACAAGGCAGTTAAGGTATACTGCTACATTATTCAGTCAGCACCGTCCTTTTGGATTGGAATGCTTATTTTAATGGTGTTTGCAGTTTATTTAAAACTCTTCCCAATAGGTTTTGGTGTTCCGATTGGTGTAAGAAGTAGTGATGCAACATTTATGGAGTGGGCATCAAGATTAGTGCTTCCTACATTAACATTAAGTCTTGTTGGAGTAGCACCAATAGCAATGTATACTCGTAATGAATTAATTCAGGTTTTATCTTCTGATTATGTTTTATTTGCAAAATCCAGAGGTGAAAAAGGTTGGGATTTAGTAAAAAATCATGGATTAAGAAATATCCTGCTTCCAGCTATTACATTGCAGTTTTTATCATTCAATGAATTATTCGGAGGAGCCATACTTGTTGAACAGGTATTTTCATATCCTGGAATAGGTCAAACTGCTGTTGCAGCAGGCCTGAACAGTGATGTTCCATTATTTTTGGGTATTGTAATATTTAGTGCAATATTTGTATTTGTTGGAAATCTGCTTGCTGATTTGTCATATTATCTAATTGATCCAAGAATTAAGGAGAGTGAACTTAATGATTAAAAAACAGGATGATAATAAGCAATGGTTTTTATACCCTGCTAATCTTAGAACAAAAACTCTTCTCATTATCATAGTTTCTTCATTGGTAATTTTGTCAATATTTGTTTCAAGCTATTTTATAAAAGACATCCCTACAAGTTTTATTAATGCTAATCAGATGCCTTCACTGGAGCATTTATTTGGTACTGACTGGATGGGAAGAGACATGTTTCAAAGAACAATTGCAGGTCTTGGATTAAGTATTATGGTAGGTTTAATTGCATCAATCATCAGTACATGTATTTCCATAATCTTGGGTTTGTTTTCAAGTTTCAACAGATTTACAGATGAGTTTGTTGCAGGAATCATTGATTTGTTTGGTTCAATTCCACATATTCTTTTAATTATTCTTGTGTCTATGATGTTTGGTGGTGGATTAATCGGTGTTGTTATGGGTGTTGGTTTTACTCACTGGACTCCTCTTGCAAGAGTTTTAAGATCCGAAGTAAAAGAAATTAAAACTAAAGAATTTATCCATTTATCTGAAAATATGGGTAAATCAAAAGCATGGATTGCTATAAAGCATATTTTCCCGTTAATAATCTCTCAAATCATAGTTGGGGTAATACTAATGTTTCCACATGCAATTATGCATGAAGCTTCAATAACTTTCCTTGGATTTGGTCTACCTCCTCATGAACCGGCTATTGGAGTAATTTTAGCCGAATCAATGAATTATCTCTCATCAGGCTATTGGTGGTTGGCATTCTATCCTGGTATGTCATTATTAATTGTTGTATTGCTGTTTGATTTTATTGGAGAGAGCGTTGAAAAATTACTCAATCCAGAAACAACACATAAATGATTTGTTCAAAAAAAATTTCATTAATTATTTAAATTATTAGTTTAAAATATTTAATTAGAATTATAATGAGGATTTGAAAATGGAAATTGAATATAATAAGCATGCAACCTATCCTCCTTTAATTGAGGACTTAGTAAATGAATTATTGAAAGATGATTTTGTACATTTCAAAATCTTGTGTGCAAATGAAGTTCATCATTTCAATAAATCTGAAAACACAATTATTAAATTTGAAACAACCTATGTAAAAGAAACCAGAGATAATGGTGATATGTTATACATTGCATACCCAGATATCTTCAGAGTTAAATTATATAGGGATGCATCTCAATACCTCAAAGACCAAGAAAAAGGCGATGCATTCAATGATGTTGACTGGACTGGAAATAGAATTATATTCTAGTCTTTTTTCTTTTTTTTATTTTTCAGGCGATTTAATGCAAAATTACCTTATTGAACACTTAACTTCAAAAGACAATAAACAGGCTTATGAATTTTCCAAAAAAATCATTTCAAACTCAGAGGATTGGTATGAATACTTTGATGTTTTTGCATCACTTTTAAACCATGAAAATTCACTTGTAAGAAACAGAACAATGAGTATTCTTGCAGCTATTGTAGAATTTGATGATGAAAACAAGTTTGATGACATTCTAGATGATTTTTTATCCCACATTAATGATAAAAAAGCTATTACTTCAAGACAGTGTATTAAATATCTGGCAATTGTAGGTACAAATCGTCCACGTTATAATCCGCAGATATTAAATAGCTTAGAAATGGCTGATTTATCAAAGTATAGTGAAAATATGCGTCCTTTAATTGAAAAGGACATTAAAAAAACACAAAAAATATTGTCTTCAATTTAATTTTTTTAAATTTTTTTATTTTTTAAATAAAACCCTTGTTTTAGCATTATATTTATAAATAATTTTAAACATATATTATCATATTATTAATCAATAATTTATGGTGTTTAAATGAGTGAGGATATTAAAAAAACCATTAATGAATTACATATTTACGAAAAGAAACTTTTAAAAGAATTAGAAGCAAATGCAGATGCTACACCTGAGCAAATTGCTCAAAACACTGCTATGGATATTAAATCAGTTATGAGTGCAGCAGGATCTCTTGCTTCAAAAGACATTATTGAAGTTATAAAAGATGTTGAAGAAGAAATTTCATTATCTAAAGACGGATTGGAATTTGCTGAAATTAAACTTCCGGAACGTAGAGTTCTTGATGTTTTAGCTGAGAAAAAGGAAATCCACATGAAAGACTTAGCTAGTGAATCTGGTCTTGACAAAAAAGAATCCAACATTGCTATTGGTTGGTTACGCCGTAAAAACTGGGCTCAAATTGACAAAGGAGTTGTTAAAGTAACTGACAGTGGTATTGCTTTTAAAGATAAATTAGGTGATGATGAAGAATTATTAAAACATTTATCTGAAGTTAAAACTGTTATTAAAGATGAATTATCTGGCGATTTTATTGATGGATTTAAAAAATTAAATGACAGAAAAAACATTTTGGAAATTAAAAAGAATACCTCACATTCTTTTAAACTTTTAGAAAAAGGTGAAACAATCCTTAAAGTTGGTTTCACTATCCAAGAACAAGCTACTCAATTAACACACCAACAATTAAAAGATGGTGAATGGAAAAACTTACAATATCGTCCTTACGATATTAATGCTGAAGCACCTGTTATCTTTGCAGGTAAAAAACATCCATTAAGAGTAATTATTGATGAAATCAGAGAAATTTTCTTAAACATGGGATTCTTAGAAGACAATGGAGATTATGTTGAATCTGCATTCTGGAACTTCGATTCTCTTTTCCAGCCACAGGACCACGCAGCTCGTGAAATGCAGGACACTTTCTATATGAAAAATCCACTTACCTGTGACTTACCTGATATGGATTTAGTAAAACGTACTGCTGATACTCACGAAACCGGTGCAGATACTGGTTCTTTAGGTTGGCAATACGACTGGAGTGAAGATATTGCACGTCAAAGTGTTTTAAGAACTCACACAACCGGAATTTCCACAAAACACTTGTACGAGCACGAACCTCCAATTAAAATGTTTTCTGTAGGAAGAGTATTTAGAAGAGAAACTTTTGATTACAAACACTTGCCTGAGTTCCACCAGGTTGAAGGACTTGTATGTGATAAAAACATCAGTTTCCAAAACCTTCTTGGTACTTTAAAAGAATTCTATAAAAAATTAGGATTTGAAGTAAGATTCAGACCTGCATACTTCCCGTACACATACTTATCAGTTGAATCTGAAATTTACTTGGAAGAAAAAGAAAGCTGGATTGAACTTGGTGGATCTGGAATGTTTAGACCTGAAGTATTAAAACCTTTAGGAATTAACCAGCCTGCTTTAGCTTTCGGTTTAGGTATTGAAAGACTTGCTATGATTAGATATGATGTAGAAGACATTCGTATGCTTTACAAAAGTGATCTTAAATGGCTTCGTGAATTACCTCTTGATAAAGGGGTTGAATTATAGATGTCCATCAAGCTAGTTTCTTGGAATGTTAATGGAATAAGAGCAGTTTCAAAGAAAGATGAGTTTTGGGACTGGTTCACCAATACTGACGCAGACATTATTAACTTTCAAGAAGTGAGGTCTACGCAGGATCAAATTCCGAAGAAATTAGCTAATGTTGATGGCTTCAACCATGCGTTTAATGAAGCGGAAAAGAAAGGATATAGTGGTGTTGGAACTTACTCAAAAATCGAACCTGTAAGTATAACAAAAGGTTTGGGAATTGAGGAACTTGACAAGGAAGGAAGAGTTCTAAAAATCGAATATCCTGACTTTATTTTATACAACATATATTTCCCGAACAGTGGAATGGGAGCTAAAAGACTTGACTACAAAGTTGATTTTTGTAATGCACTTTTAGAACAAGTAGTTGAGTTAAAAAACGAAGGAAAAAATGTCGTAATCACAGGAGATTATAATATTGCTCACCATCCGATTGATGTTTACAATCCTAAAAACTGTGAAGGAAAATCAGGTTATCTTCCTGAAGAACGTGAATGGTTAGATGAACTTGAAAAAGCAGGTTTTGTAGATACTTTCAGACTCTTTGATGAAAGTGAAAACAACTTTACCTGGTGGAGTTACAGAACCCGTGCACGTGAGAGAAATGCTGGCTGGAGACTTGACTACTTTTATGTAAATGAAGAAATAAAAGATAAAGTAAAAGCAGCTGAAATTTTAAGTGATGTTTACGGCTCAGATCACTGTCCTGTAACATTAGAACTTGATTTTTAAAAAAAGAGATTGTTGATTACAATACTGTATCAACATCACCAATATTTGAAATAATTTTAATATCCAAATTATTCTTTTTAATATATTCCCTGTCTTCTTCAGTAACATCGGAATTTACAAGGATTGCACTCATTCCTGCATTGACTGCACCTAATCCATCTTCTTTTAATTTATTACCAATCATTACTGATTTTTCAGGATTACCATTCATTTTTCTAAGTGCAACATCATAAATTAACTTATGAGGTTTTTCAACACCAACTTCTTCTGATGTAATTACAGCATCAAAAAATGAATAAACATTAAGTCTTACTAATTTTTCCCACTGTTTAATGGTAATTCCATTTGAAATAACAGCTAATCTGTACCCTTGACTTTTAAGATAGATTAATGTATCAATAGTTTCTGCAAAAGGTCTTAAAAGAGCTATTTTAACATTGTGGTATGTAACCATTCCAAGTGCTACAAGCATAGGATCTTCATGGCCAAGAACAACTTTGGTTAATATGTTAAAATGCTGGTTGTAGTTTGATCCCTTTTCACGAATGATTGTTTTTAAAACACCATAAGCTTCATCTTTATCTAAAGGAAGTCCATTATCAACCATTAATCCAATAGCTGCTTTTCTTGCAGTTTCAGCAAAATTTGAAGTGTCTAGTAAAGTTCCATCTATATCAAAAAAAACTACGCGGTCGTCATTATGATTAATCATATAAATGTTAATTATAATTTTATGAATATTTAAATTTTTAGTCAAAAAAAGTTGTATGAAAAATAAGTTTGTTTTATAAAAAAAGAAAAAAAGAAAAAATGAAATTAGAATGTAATCTCATTTGTGATTGTGTGTAAAGTAAATGTGTTTGTATTCCAATTTGCAATTTTTCCAAATGAATTTCTTGAACTTGTTGGGTCGATAACATACCAGATATCTCCAACTAATACTTGAACCCATACGTGACCGTAAGTAGAACCACTTGAGAAGGTACATGTTCCGTGAACGTATCTTGCAGGGATATCTGCTGTTCTAAGCATTGCAACTAACAAGTGTGCCTGATCAACACAGTTTCCAGATCCTACTTCTAAAGTACCAACAGCACCATGTTTAGTATCATAATAAAATGCATAATGAATATAATCTCTTACATAGTTGTAGATTGCTGTTGCCTGTTCTTTTACAGAAGTTAAACCTGCAGTAACTTTAGCTACAATAGTTTTGATTTTTGCATTGTCAACTTGACAGTTCATAGTTGGTATGAGATATTTGGTCAAGTCAGTTTCAGTGTTTTTCTGATTTAAACCTTTACCTGCTGGGCTAGGTACAACAGTAGGGTCAGGATAATTAATAACTACTGCAGACGGTAAAGCGTTATTGTTTCCGTAATATGCTAAGATACGTGCAAGTGCATCAACATATTCAAGGTAACAGATTTTACCGATTGTGGATGAAGCATATCCTGGAGCTTTGTTGTAGTCTAAAATACATTTTTCAATATTAACTGCTAATTTCAAGTAGTTTGTTTTAGATAATGATACTGAATCGAAGTAATCTCCTGCAGTCTTATTTGCAGGTTCGGTAATATTGGTAATGACACTAATGTCACTGAAGTTACCGCTTTCGATTTGACCGATTGCATGAGTCATTAAGTAAATGAAATCAACTAATTTAAATGTAGATCCAGCTACAGTAACAGTATTTGGTAACTTGTGGTAAGTTGCATAGTATGCTTTTATCTTGTTAGCACCTAAAATAATGTTTTTAATGGATAATTCACTAGCCGGAGTATCAGAAGCCGGATAGATTTCATCGTCCATGATTATTGTAGATGGTAAAACACCTTTAGCTTTGTAATCAGATAAAATACATGCAAATAACTCCAATGAAATACCGTGTTCGAGGTTTCCTAAATCAGATTTAACATAGTTTGGAGCCTGTTTGTTGTTAACCATATAATTGCTGAGTCTGTTTGCAATATCAATGTATTCTTCAGTTTCAATAGTACCATAGTTGTATGAACTACTTGGGTTTGAAGGAGCTTTAACAGTTATAGGCTCAATATCTTTTGTAGTTTCACCAGCATAGATATATTTTACAGCTTCAGTCATTAAGTACAAGAACTGTGCGTTTGTAAATGTTTTGTCTCCAACAGTAATTGTTTCAGGAATTTGTTGTTGTGCATCAATGATTTCTTTTAATTTTTCTGCTGCAGTTAAAATATCTGAGATAGATACAGCAGTTGATGGAGTATCAACAACTTTAATAATAACTGATCCGGAACATGGGTAAATACCGATTTCTCCTGCGTATTCAAAGGTTACATTGTATTCTCCAACATATTTTAATCCGATTGCTAAGGTTGCAACACCGTTACTGTCGGTTATTTTATTGTATGTTAAAGAACCGATTTTGAATATTACTTCTTTTCCAGCTAATGGAAGTCCTTCACCAGTTAAAGTAACTTTAAATGGTTGACCTCCTTCTTTAATGAAAGTAGTTCCACTTGATACAGTTAACTGGGATGTGATGTTCTTTCCAACAATAATCGGGTTAGGTAATTCTCCGGTTGCTTTGTAATCAGATAAGATAGATGCGAATAATTCAACTAATGCATTATGTCCCATATCTCCTATTTTTGTACTAGCATAGTTTGGAGCTTGTTTATAGTTAACCATGAAATTGCTGAGTCTGTTTGCAATATCCACATAATCGGTAGTACTGAGAACACCTTGTCTGTAATCACTTCTTGGATTTTCAGGAGCTTTAACAGCTATTGGGATAACATCCTGTGAAGTTTTTCCAGTATTAATATTTCTTACGGCTTCACTCATCATGTATAAGAATTGAGCATTAGAGTAACTAAATCCGCCAACTTTGATAGTATCTGGAATTGGTTGTTTTGCATCAATTAATGCTTTTAATTCTTCTGCTGCAGTTAAAATTTCTTCAATAGATACTGAAGAAGCTTTATCTATAACTTCAATTTTTACTGATGTAGAACAAGGTGCAATGTTTCCTTCTCCTGCAAAGCTAAAGTAGAAAGTATATTTTCCAATTTTTAATCCGATTGGTAAGGATGCTACTCCGTTGCTGTCAGTAACTCTAACATATTCTTTTGTACCAAGTTTGAATACAACATTTTTACCTGCTAAAGGAACGCCTTCAGAAGTTAAAGTAACTTTTAAAGATTCTCCTGCACCTTTTTTGAATGTAGTTGGACTTGTAACAGTGATTTCTGAATCCCTCATAGGTACCGCTACAACTTCAATTTGTACTGATGCAGAACAAGGGGATATATCTCCTTCACCTGCGAATTGGAAGTAGAATGTGTATTTCCCAATGTTTAATCCGATTGGTAAGGATGCTACTCCGTTGCTGTCAGTAACTCTGGTGTATTCTTTTGTACCAAGTTTGAATATAACATTTTTACCTGCTAAAGGAACACCTTCAGAAGTTAAAGTAACTTTTAAAGATTCTCCTGCACCTTTAACGAATTTAGTAGGGCTTGTAACTGTTAATTCAGAATTACCTTCTTTGATAATTACAGTATCTGTAGCACTTGATGGGGAATAGTAACTGTTTCCAGCAAAAGTGTATTTTGCAGTGTATTTTCCTGCAGCAAGTGTGTCTGGTAATGTAAATGATGCTACTCCGTTACTGTCAGTTTTAGCAGAGTATGTTACACCATTAATTGTTAATTTAATAGTTTTTCCTGCATTTGGTGCATATCCTAACCCATTAAGTAAGGTTACTTTAATAATTTTCTTTTCAGTATCACTGAAAGTGTAATTATTTGTAATGAGCTGGGATGTTGTTGAAGAAATTACTTTAATATTGTTGGTTTTAGTTAATCCGTCAATATTGTATGAAATAATTTTGTAATTTCCAGCTTTTAAGAAACTTACGCTAAGACCAGCTACACCATTTGCATTGGTTTTAGCAGTGTATTTTTTTCCGTTTACTTTGAATTTTACGTTTGTATTAGCTAATGCACTACCGTCAGCTTTTAAGAAAGTAGCATAGAATTTTCTAGCATCTGCTGCAACTTTGGTAATGTCAGTAGCGTCAATTGTTGATAAAACTGCACATGTAGTGGTTAAATCATATCCTGTAACCGGGTTACTTGAAATAATTTGATAAGTTCCCGGATTAAGGCCAATACCTATAGAAGCAACACCATTTGCGTCAGTTAACTTATTGTATGTTTTTGTAAATGAGCTGCATTTTATTGTAAAGCTAATTTGAGTATTAGCTAATGGATTTCCTTCGTTATCATAAAATGTAGCTTTATGGCTTTCGCTTCCTTTGTAATACTTAGTTAAATTCTCAGAAGAGACACTTTGTTCAATTGGTCTGTCATTTGTCAAGACAGTGTCTGCTGAGAATTCTTTATCTGGGTTAGATAAATTATTTGAGTCTACAGAATCAACAACCACTTCATTAGTTGCAGAAAGTGCATAATTATCAACACTTATGGAATCATCTATTGAATTCATATGGTTTGAATCTGTAACATTCACATCACTTGCTGATGCTACACCAACAGCCAAAATTACTGTTAATGCAATTAAAAAAGCAAATGATAATTGTTTTTTCAAAATAATTTTACCTCCATAATAATCTTGTTTTAATAAATAGCAAGACTAAAGTCTTACTTGAAATATATTTATAATGAAATCCTTATATAAACCTTTTTATTCACTAAGTCACTTTAAATGAGTTTATTTTTTAAAAATAAGGTTAAAACATTATGAAAATAAAATATTGAGTAAAATTTACCTTGAATTATCTTATAAAAGGGTTAAATAATATGAAATAATGTTTTAAGGTAATTATTTATATCAATTAACAATTCTATGTTAGAATGCTTATTATATAATATAATAAATTATAAAAAGTTATCTAATCTAAAAACATTGATTTTATTTAACTTAGAACAAAAAACAATAAATTTAATGGATAAAATTAAAAAATAAGAAAGAATAATTAAAAAAAGAGTATATTTTTAGAAAAATGCATCAAGACTTTGCTGGACTTCACCTTTTGCCATATCTTCAAGGTCCTGTTTTGTATATCCAAATGAATACATAATTCTTTCAATAGCTGGTATTAGTTGATTATTAATATAATAATCCTTGTCATATGCATATCCTTCACTATATTCGTAAGGAACAGCGCGCTGACTAATAGATCCTTTTCCTTTTGTAATTATATACTGTACAATTGTCCCACGTGTCACTTTAATGCCGTGTTCTTCTATTTTTCTTGCAGCAATAACATGTGGTCCAACCTGTTTGTACTGGTCAAGTGGTTTGGTGATTTGTGTGTGAATAATCATTTCCTTTTTATCCACATCTCCTTTTTTAATTTTTTTTAGAACTTTTTTAACTTCGCTGATTGCTTTATCGGAATCCCCTTCTTTTAGGATTGCCATTAAAACAGCTTCCTGAGTTTTTTTAACAATAGGTGCCCAGTCTCTTCTAACCAATTCCAATCCTTTTGCTATAATTTCACCATCTTCAATTACAGCATATCTTTTTTTACTTACAAAAAAGCCTCTTCTGTAAAATCCTTCATATTCGAGCTCCATACTTTCAGGAAGTGTGGAATTAAGGTATTTTAGAAATACTTGGGCTTGCTGTTTGATTTCAGCTTCAAGTTCTAATTGTTCTTTTGTCTCACTAACCAATTTTGACACCTATTCTAAATTTTGATTTAGCTTATTAATAATACTTTTCTAATAACTAAAATCAATTATTTGGACTTAATATAATTAAATTGCTTTTATTTGGTTTTTAATTTAGTTTTCAAATGCTCTTTGACGTTTTTTATATGTTTTATCTGATATAGTATGAGTGAGGTTTGATATGATGAAAAAAAGATTGATTTCAAGCTATGATGAGATAAATGATACATTTGTTGGTAAAATTGATGGTGAAAACGGTTTTTGTAGTGACTTTGATATTTCAGATGGAATATTTCTTGCAATAAACAAAAACAACCATCCAAACTCAATATATGTAAATAATGCATCAAGTGTGTTTAACGTACCAAAAAAGACTTTGGAAAACTCAAATGTTAAAATAAACATCAAATGCAACACAATGTGTATTTATTTTTCAATGTTTATTGAAGATAAACGAATATGCTCTTTTAGATGCAGAAACATATTTGAAATTCCAATTTTAAACTTTGAAATTGATAGTAACTATTAGGGTTACTATCTTTTATTAAAATTTTAAATAGGATAACATAATATAATATGTATATTATTAATAGGAGTTGATATCGTGGAAGATCCAAAAATTAATGTCAGTCCTGATGAAATTGTAATTGTTATTCCTGAAGATGCTAATGAAGATGAATTAGTAATAGATTTAGAAGAATTAGGTATTGACCTTGAACAGTTAGGTGATGAAGTAAACATTGTTGTTCAGGTTGAAGGTGCTGACGGATTTGATGTGGATTTTGAAAGCGATGACGATGACGATGATGAAATCACATTACCAAATGAATGGTATTTTGATGATGATCCATACGGAATCGTATACTATGAATATGTAAGATAGGTGGAATTTATGGATTATGACATTCCTTATTATGTTTTGGATAACGATGGCAATATAAAATCTAGTACAGAGCCATATATCGATGATGATGACTTAAAAGAATTGTTAATATCTCTTTTAGGTGATGATGTTTCATCTGATGAAATTCAAAAAATCCTTGATGCCAGTGGAGATGAGGAACTTTCTGAAGAAGACTTCGATAAACTGGTTGAAGAATTTATTTTAAAAAATAAATAGTAATTTTTCTATTTTTAGCCTTAAAAATAAAACATTTATATATAATGATAAAGTAATATTTTATTATCATTATTCAATAAGGCTCTTTTTTGCTCTCAAAATTGGATTATCATTTATCTTGCCGATAATTTAATTGGAAAAGAGACTTACTGACAGCGATTATTATTTATATAATTATATTTATTTAGGTGAAATAATGGCAATTTCTCAAGGAAAATCAACTAGAAGTCCTTCCGGTGCAAGAAACGTTGCAAACCGTGGAAAAAGAAAATCCGAATTAGGAAGAGACCCAGCAGAAACCAGATTAGATGAAAAAAGATTAAGAAAAATCAGAACCCGTGGTGGAAACGAAAAACTCAGATTAGCTACTGGTAACAAAATAAACGTTACTGACGCTGATGGTAAAACCAAAGTTTTAGACATCCTCAACGTAGTAGAAAACTCTGCTAACCCTAACTACGTAAGAAGGAACATCATTACCAAAGGTGCAATCGTAGAAACCGCTGAAGGTAATGCTAAAGTAACATCTAGACCTGGTCAAGACGGTGTTATTAACGGAATTTTAATTTAAAGATTTTTCTTTAAATTTCTCTTTTTTTTCAATTTTTTTATAACTTAATATTAATATACTTGTTTTTACAAATAATATTTCATTAATTATTTATTAATTAGGAGATAAAATGTCAGACGATAAAATTAGTATGAATCATGGTGCTGGCGGAGAAGTAATGGCAAATTTAATTGCTAGCACAATTTTGGATAATATCACTAAAAAAAGCGTAAACGGTGGTATTAGTTTAGATGCATTGGATGATGGTGCATCAATACCTCTTGGCGATGATTATGAGATTGTTTTAACTACTGACGGACACACTATTGATCCATTATTCTTCCCTGGTGGAGATATTGGTAGAATTTCTGCTGCAGGAACAATAAATGATGTTTCAGTAATGGGTGCACGTCCACTTGCAATTTCAAATGCAATAATCATGCAGGAAGGATTCCCGATAGAAGATTTGGATAGAATTATTAAATCATTAAACGAAACCTGTGAAGAAGTTGATGTTGCTGTAATTACTGGAGATACCAAAGTAATGCCTCAGGGCAAAATCGATGGTATTGTAATGGTTACAACAGGTATTGGAATAGCTAAAAAAGGTGAAGTTATTCGTGATTCAACTTTAGAAGTAGGAGACAAGATTATTGTCACCGGTAGTTTAGGTGACCATGGAATGAGTTTAATGTCTTTTAGAGAAGGTTTTGGATTTGAAACTGATTTGAAATCTGATGTTGCTCCAATGTGGAATATAATTAAAAAAGCTTTGGATATTGGTGGAGTTACTGCAATGAAAGACCCAACCCGTGGAGGATTTGCAAATGCAATTAATGAAATGGCTTCAAAAGCTGGTGTTGGAGTAGTTCTTGAACAGGAAGCAATTCCAATTAGAGAAGAAGTTCACGCAGTATCTGAAATGTTAGGTATTGATCCATTTGAAGTAGCTAACGAAGGTAAAGTTGTTATGGGTGTAAAAGCCGATAAAGCTGAAGAAATCCTTGAAGCTATCAGAAGTGAAAAATATGGTGAAAATGCTGCAATAATCGGTGAAGTAGTCGAAGGAGATTATGTTGTTGTAAACACTCCTATCGGTGGAGAAAGAATTCTTGAAGCACCAATTGCTGATCCGGTTCCTAGAGTATGTTAGGTGATTAAATATGACTAGTACTTTTTCAAAAAGAATAATTGCATACATTGCTGACTTTTTTGTATTATCTGCAGTAATGTGGATTGTATCTTATTTCTTAGCATTAATGTTAGATGTTAACAGTCCAGTATTCCAGTATTTAGTATATGTTGTTCCAGTTTTAACATTAATTTACTTTATATTATGTGAAAAATTCAAAGGTGCTACTGTTGGTAAAGCAGTAATGTACTTACAAGTTAGATCTAAAAACGGAGCTAGAATATCCTGGTCTCAGGCTATTGTACGTAATTTAAGTAAAATCTACTGGATTCCTATCGTTTTTGACTGGGCTATTGGTAAGTTATTAAAACAAGATAGGTTCTTATGCAATATCTCAAAAACCGTTGTTATTAGTGAGCGTAATTAAGCTCATTTATTAATTTTTTTTATTAAATTTCTCTTTTTTTCTAAAAATTTGTTGTTTTTAGTATTTTTGCATGCTAAGACATCTTTAGGTATTTTTTTTAAGATTTCTTTTGTATTCTGTGTTTTTCAGATTATATTTATTTTGTCGATTGTATTCTACAATTTATATTAAATTAGTAGTTTTGTCGATTGTAATCGACAATTTGTGTTATATTGGTGGTTTTGTGAATGTTTAATCTAGAAATTTTTTTTGTATGATTATTTTATCCTAAAATTTTTATATGTTAATGATTAAAATTAGTTATACGTTTGGAAAATCCAAACTACTTGTTTATGAGATTGAGTAATTCTATGATTATACTAATTATGTTTAGGATTGTTTCAATCATTCTAATTTTATTTTCCACCCTCACAAAATGGGGGTGGTGAAAATTAAATTTCTCCTTTTTTAAATTCACTTGGTGTAAAATAGGAAATTTCTGCTAAGTTATTTTCAATTAACTCTTTATTAATGTCTGTTGTATTTGTATATACAATAGCTAATGTCCTTTTGTATTCGTCTTTTGGCTGTTTGTCATCAATATTTAAATAAACTGTTTTTCCAAGACATTTTTCTTCAACAAATTGCTTTGCCTCATTTGTAGGGCTTCCAATTTGTGTTAGCTGTACTTTGCCAACACCATAAACCTGTATTGTATTTCCATCAATTACATCAAGGCATTTTCCCTCTTTTTCATAGGTAACTGTTTTATTACCAATCGACATTGTTTTTGGAAAGCTTTTTTCACCATTACCTTCACTAATTAGAACATTTGCCAATGTAAGAGCTATTGTTAATGTAAAAATAATTAATAAGATTGCTTTTTTATTCATGGTAATCTATTTTGCATGTTCACAGTCGTGTTTGAATCTGCAGGAATGACATTTATTCGGGTTTTTAGTAGGTACGAATGGTTTTGTTCCTTCAAACAATCCGTGAATTCTGTTTATTGTAAATAAAATCTGATTTTCAACGTCTTTTGTAAATTCTTCGCTCCAGAAGATATTGTCTGTTGCCCTCTGGCGTAGTGCTGATTTGATTTTTCTTTTATCTCCAGTCATATCTTTATATGCAAGACAGTATGCTCTTACCTGGTTCATTGTAGATTCATATGGTATTTTTCCGGGTTTATCGTCAATAATTACAATTTCATCAGGCATCATCCATATCTCATCAATAAATCCTCTAATTCCAAACTTTGCTGATACTACAAAACATTCTCTGGATATTAATGCTTCTTTTTTAGACATTTCAAAAGCATCATCAAAACTTATTGGAGTTGAATCTTTTTTAAACTCATCTTCAAGCTGCTGGTGAATTTCACTTCCCTTTGTCATTTGTCTTGTTCTTTGTGTTTCTATATGTTTTATGTGTTCGAGATATAGCTGGTATTCACAATAACCTTGCTTATTTAACCAACTAATCGGGAAATTGTTTTTATCTTCAATAATTTGCATGCCTTTTATTGAAGGGTGTGTTTTAATTTCATATCCAATTGAATATTGTGTAATGTCTTTTTGTAGCATAATTTACTATCTGTTTTTGTGAGTATAATTATTTAACTTATCAAAATAAAAAATTAAACTATGCACTACGTAAATACAAAAACTATACTGTCACCGAAAAATGGAATGAATCTTTATAGAGGATGCACCCACGGCTGCATTTACTGTGATTCAAGAAGCGATGTCTATAATATGGACCATGATTTTGAAGATATTGAAGTTAAGCAAAATGCACTTGAACTTCTTAAAAAAGAACTTCTTAAACGTCCAAAGGCAATGATTGGAACAGGAGCTATGACTGATCCATATATTCCACTTGAAAAACATCTTCAATATGTAAGAAAATCCTTAGAACTTATTTACAGATACGGATTTGGTTTTACATGCATTACAAAGTCAGATTTGATTTTAAGAGATCTTGATTTACTTAAAAAAATCAATGAAAAAACAAGAGTTGTTGTTCAGATGACACTTACAACAGCAGATGATGAGCTTTGTAAAATCCTAGAACAAAATGTAGCTCCTACATCAAGAAGAGTGGAAGTCTTAAAAAAGCTAAACGAGGAAAATATACCAACTATTGTATGGCTTTGTCCGATTTTACCATATATCAACGATACTGCTAAAAATATCAATTCTATTATTGATTACTGCATTGATGCAAACGTTAAAGGAATTTTGTGCTATAATATGGGAGTAACTCTTAGAGATGGGGACAGAGAATACTTTTATGAAAAATTGGATGAGCATTTTCCAGGTCTTAAGAATAAATACATCCGTGAATTTGGAAACAAATATTCCATTAACAGTTCGGATAATCAAAAACTGATGAATATTTTCCGATACAGGACAAAGGAGCATGGAATTTTAAATAATTTTGATGAAATCTATAAGTTTCTTTATCACTTTCCTCAAAAATCCGTTCAATCTACATTAATCTAAATTATTAAATAGTTATCGGGTTAAATATTAATGTAATGAATTTTAATGAACTAAATATTTCTGATAATGTTAAAAAAGGATTAAACAAGATGGGATTTACAAAAGCAACTCCCATTCAAGAACAATCAATTCCTATATCTCTAAAAGGACGCGATGTGATGGGCCAGGCACAAACAGGTTCTGGAAAAACCGTTGCATTTGCAATTCCAATTATTGAAAAGATTTTTATTGAAGACAAATCACCTCAAGCTATTGTTTTATGCCCTACAAGAGAATTATGTATGCAGGTTGCAGATGAAATTTCAAAAGTAGCTTCACATATTAAAAAACTTAAAATTTTATCTGTTTATGGTGGCCAGCCAATAGGAAAACAGACAAGAGTACTTAAAAAAGGTGTTCATATTGTTGTTGGAACTCCTGGGCGTGTAATTGATCATATCAACAGAGGAAACCTTGATTTAATTGGTATTGAAAGTGTTGTTTTGGATGAAGCAGATGAAATGCTAAATATGGGTTTTAGAGAGGATATGGAGTTTATCCTTAAAAACACTCCTAAAAACAGACAGACTTTATTATTCTCAGCTACAATGCCTGATGAGATTAAAAAAATAGCTAAAAAATATCAAAAAGATCCTAAATTCATCAAAGTTAAAGCAAACAAGAAAAACACTCCAAAAATTACTCAATATTCATTTAAATGTAATATCAAGTACAAATTTGATGATATGACTCGTCTTCTTGATGTTTATGATGTGGAACTTGCTTTAATATTCTGTAACACTAAAAAAGGTGTGGATTATGTTGCAAAACACTTAAGAAAAAGAGGATATTCTGTTGACAGTCTTCACGGGGATATGACTCAAAAAATGAGAGATAAAGTAATGAATAAGTTTAGAAACGGAAAAATAGACATTCTCGTTGCAACAGATGTTGCTGCACGTGGATTGGACGTTGACAACTTGGATGTAATTATCAACTATGATGTTCCACAAAATCCTGAAAACTATATTCACAGAATAGGAAGAACTGCAAGAGCAGGTAAAGTCGGATATGCATTTACTTTAGTATGCAGAGATGAAACAAGAAGATTTGCAGCTATTAGAAAAGCAAACAACACTAAAATCACACAAAAAGAGATTCCTTCCTACAAAGAAGTTGAAAACATTAAAAACAAGATGATTTTAGATAAGGTAATCAATGTCATTGAACGTGATGGTGTTGATGAGTGTTATGTAAATGCAATTAAAAATAACACAAATAAAAAAATAACCTCACAGCAGTTAGCTGCAGGTTTGTTAAAGATGGTAAGGGAAAATTAATTATTTTTTCCCATCAATAATATTATATTTTATTTTTTCGCTTTCAAGTTCGCGAGTAAATGATTTGCTCATATCTCCAACACAAATTGCAAGGACATTTAATCCTTTACGAGCAGCATTAGCAGTTGCATTTGGAGCAGCATATTCAATATCAAGTGGTAAATCTAATTTGTTGATGATTGCACGTGAAACAGTACCTGCTGATGCAATCTTATTGAATTTTTCACCACTGTTTGTTCCTTTTTCATAAACTTTTTTAATTAAGTCTAAATCGCAAGCTCTAGAACCGCCGTCTTTGATTGTTGGAACATTAATGATTGTTACTTCACCAACACTTACGTCAATGATTCCGGTAAGGTTAGCTAATGCAACATCTAAGTTTGCAGAAGTATCTTCTAAAACAATACCAGTTGCATTTTCTTCTTTTTTATGAGCATACAATACACCATTTTCCATAAAAAGACCAACTAAGTCATCTTTTTTCAAGTCTTCTTTAGCAATAGCTGGCCAGATGGTTTTATAATGGTTCATGGTTTCAAGAACAGAATCAGAGTATTTTCTAAGACTGATTGCGTCTTTTTTTACTTTTTCAATACCTTTTTGAGTTATTTTATATGGGGATCTTCCATCTTTGGAACTGATATATCCCAATTCGATTAAGGTTTTGATATTTTCTGAAACAGCCTGTATTGTAATTCCTAATTTATTAGCCAAATCTTTTTGTTTGAGGTGAGGGTCTTGTTTTGAGATTTCACTTAAAATCTGAAAATGAGTTAATGCGCCTCTTTTTTTAAATGTTTTCATCATAATTCATTCCTCAATCATAATTGATTAATTGATATATTGTAGTTTATAATATATAAGATTAATATTTTGAAACAAAAATGTTAATTTGTCAATTTTCCATTTAATTTATTATTGAATAATTCAATAAATTCGTCCTGCTTTTCAATTGGAATATATGCACCACATGCCATGGAGTGACCTCCACCTGTTCCACCAACCAAAGAAGCAACTTCACGGATAATGTTTCCAAAGTGAATTCCATCATATGAAAGTAATTTGGAACATCTAAGAGACACTTTAAGGCCTTCTTCAGTTCTTGCAAATCCTATAATTGGTTTTTTCCAGTTACAATAACCTAAAATCATTCCAGTGATTGTTCCAACAATTTCAGGTGCAATTCCGGTTCCGTCAAAGTACTGTAAGTTTTCAAGTTCAATAATGTTTTTCTCATCACTTTCTGCAACACTGCTTATTGCTTTTGCAAGGTTTGTTCTGTGCATTTTACTTACACTTTCAAGTTCATCTAATGCAAGCATACGGTCTCCTTTTAATACTTCAAGTGCGACTTTTTCCTGATGGTTTCTTCCACATGCATTCATAGCAGTTGAAAACTCACTTCCATCTCTAAGAAAGCTGTGGTCGTCCTCTTTTAGGAAAGTGTAGGAATCTCCAATGATTAATTTTGGTAAATGTTCAATATATCTTGCAGGAACTACTTTGGTAAGCATTGACATAAGACGTTGGAAAAGCTTTCCTTTTTCAGCATCTGTTAGTTCACTTAATGTTTTCCTGTTATGCTTTTCATCAATACCTAACTCTTCTAAAATAGCCATAGTTTCATTGGTATTGTTTGTAATCGGAAGATTAACATCACTAAAGTATGATAGAGCAACAAATAGTGGTCTTGTGTTTCTTCCGTAAATGTTAAGATCTCCTTTTTTAAGCTCCAAATATCCACCGTCAATTGCATCCTGCTGGATTATTTCATTTAAACCTTCAAAATACCCTGATCTTGTATTTTGCATATCTCCAATAGCAGATAATAAACCAATCCAGCTTAAATCATTATATCCAAATTCCTTTGCAAGAAAATAGCACAATCCCCCACCGCACACATAGTATGATCCGTCAATGCCGTGATGGAGTGGATTGATTTCCAAATACATGTAATCTTTATCATCTTTGTAATCAAGACTTCTAAGTGGCGGGTGGTGGTCTAAAATAAGAATTTTTTGACCTTTCACGGCTTTTGTGTCAACGCGCTGACCGGAGCCTAAATCGGAAAAGATTGTAAGTTCATGATTAAGTTCAATGTCATCAAGGACATCTAAATTAACAAATTCAATTTCGTGTTCTTTGTTTTGTCTGTCTAGTATGGTTGATAAAATTGCACCGGAACAAATACCATCGCAGTCAATATGAGTATAGACTTTAATGTCTTTTGCCTTTTCAATCATATCTTTTGCTTCAAGGTATTGTTCGTGCATTAATTGTGGTATTTGCATAATAATCAGTTTCTAATGTCTTTGATTTTTAAACTAATTTCTCTTATTAATTCAAGTTTGGTTTTATCCCATTCAACAAGAGCTCTCCCTGATTTTTCATACCATTTTCCAGGATATGCCTTATCTTTTTCAATTTCAAAGGTAAGGTTAAGTCTTTTAAGCGCTCTTTCAATTTCATTTATTGTAGGGTCTTTTACTGAGTCTTCCTGTGAGATTTTACGACCTTCTCCTGTGGTTAAATTTCTGTTTAAGTATTGTGGCCAGATTGTAATCATATTAACACCTATTTGATTTCATTTTCAAAGATTTCCAATGCGTCTTTAACTACTAAATCCATATTGTAGTATTTGTATCTTGCAAGTCTTCCTGCGAAAATCACATGTTCTTCTTTTTCCATTTCTGCTTCATATAATTCGAATTTATCCAAGTATTCTTTGGTCGGATATGGATAACATTTTTCTCCGTTAAATCCAGGGTATTCTCTCATAATTGCAGTTTTACCGTCGACTTTTTGTTGTGTTAACTTTTTAAACTCGGTTATTCTTGTAAAGTAAGGGTCATTTGGATAGTTAACAACACCAACTTCCTGATATGAATCTTCGTCTAAAATTTCATAAACGAAGTTTAAACAACGGTATAATAATTCTCCGTACTTGTAATTGTAGAAGTAGTCGATTGGTCCGGTGTAAATTAATTTTTCATAATCAATATCACCAATACAATCTTTATAATCAGTATTGAGTTTAATATCAATATTGTCAGATTTTACCATGTTTTCACACATTTTGGTAAATCCTTCCTTTGGCATTCCCTGATAGGTATCACCAAAGTATCTGTCATCATGGTTGAATCTAAATGGAATTCTTGAAATAACACTAGGGCTTAAGTTAGCTGCTGAAGTTCCCCACTGTTTTTCAGTATAATTCTTAAATAACTTGTTGTAGATGTCACGACCAGCATTTTTTAAAACAACATCTTCAGAGGATTTAATCTCATCAATATCCTCTTTGTGTTCGTCAATCCATTCTTTCATGGAATCTTCATCTAAATTAAGATTATATAATTTATTTAAAGTATCAATACAAATTGGCATTGGTACGAGTTTACCGTCAACAAAGCTTAATACTCTGTGTACGTATTCGCTCCATTCGGTAAACTGGGATAAGTAATCGTGAACCTTTTTTTCATTGGTATGGTAAATGTGAGGTCCGTACTTTTGGATTAAAATGTCGTCCTGGTAGAAATCATAGACATTACCTCCGATGTGGTTACGTTTTTCAATGATTAATACCTTTTCATCTAATTCATTAGCTATTCTTTCAGCTATTGTTAAACCGGAAAGTCCAGCACCTACAATTACATATTTATAATCAGACATTGTTTTACTCCTTTTGAATTTGAATTTTTGATTCGATTGCTGTTGAAATGGAACTTAACAACATTTTAGTTTTCAAATCACTTTTATGGATGCTTTTAAGTTTGTTTACTTTGCTTAACAATAATTTGTTTTCGTCTTTGGTAAATGGAGAGTGTTTCCAGGAATTAGTCCAGTGAAGCAAGTGTGGATTTACAGAAACAGTTTGGATTTCTTTGGAAAATCCTTCAGTACATTGTCTGCAGTAAATGTATGATTCCATAAGTTCATTAAGCAATCTGACGTTAACAGTGTTGGTAATAGATTTATCATCAGGTAAATCTCTTATGTAGTAGTCATAGCACAGGAAATTGTTTAAAAATACAATTCCTTTAGCTTTTAAGAGAGCTTCAAGTGAAAATGCCATGTCGTCTCCGGAAACGAAAGGTTGGAAACGTAAATCATTATCCATAATCAATTCTCTTTTATAGATTTTACTCCATACTGCAGGAGCCATTTTTAATAAATCCGGTTCCTGTTCAATATTGTCAACTTTAATTGTATCTAGAGGGGAATCTCTTGGATATGTAACTTCTAAAGTTTTTCCGTAAAGGAATTTTTCAACAAAATGATCCCAAACAAAATCAGGAACATCCAAGAAGTTTGCAGTTTCTAATTCTTCATCAGGATAATGTTTTTCCAAACTGTCAATATATGGAGAGTAGGATTTTTGAACTTTTCCACCATACTCAAATATTCTTCTAAAACGACCAAATGCAACATCCGCATCATTTTTCTTAGCAGCATGGTATAATGTTTCACATGCATCTGGAGTGTATCTGTCGTCAGGGTCTAAAAACATTATATAATCACCAGTACATGCATCAATACCAGTATTACGTGGAGTGTATGCTGCACCACTGTTTTTTTCATGATGAATTGCAATACAGCAGTCGTATTTTTCAGCATATTCATCAATAATCTTATCAGATCCGTCAGTTGAACAATCATTAACCATAATGATTTCTAAATTTTCATTTCCAATAGTTTGGTTGATAAGTGAGTCAATTCCACCTCTTAAGTGGTCACCAACATTGAAAATAGGTAAAATAATACTTATTTTATCATCCATGTATTTCCCTCCATTTTTCAAACAATAATTCCATCATATCAGGAACAGTATAAGTATCAGGGTGAATGTAGGTAACATTATACTTTTTCAAAACCTTAGCAGTAATAGGACCAATACAAACGGTAAGCAAGTTTTCAGATAACAGTTTAGCTATTTTTTCCTTGTCATCTGTTATTTCAAAGAAATTCTCAACAGTTAGCGGACTTGTAAATGTAATAGCATCGATTTGTTTATTTTCAATTTTTAAAATCAATTCTTTTATACTGTCTTCATCCATCGGGAAAAGTGATTTGTAAGCTTCAGCTAAAAGCACAGTATTTCCCATTTTTTCTAGTTCTTCTGGAAGAACAGGTCTTGCAGAAAGTGTTCTTGGAATTCCAATAACCTGGTTTGTAATATTGCGTTTTCTAAATTCCTCGATTAAGCCTTCTGCTGTAAAATCTTCAGGAATCAAATCAACTTTTAAACCATTTTCTTCAGCAAGTTTTCCGGTTTTATTTCCAATAACAGCTAATTTACAAGTTAAACTACCTAAAAAATCAGGATAAAACTTATTAAAAGAATCAATAGTGGTTGGAGAGGTAAAAACAATCCAGTCAAGTTCATCTTTTCTTTTAACCAATTCTTTTAATGAATCACTGTTAACAGGTTTTAAATCAAGTGTAGGTGCTAAAAAAGCTTCTCCACCTAATTTTTCTACAATTTCACAAGCCTTTTTTGCTCTGTCTTTAGGTCTTGTTATTGCAACAACGGGTTTTGACATTTTAAATTACCTTCATTAATTTATAA
>SAMEA3663215__coassemble_123_pt1 | contig 34679 bp, 34 predicted proteins | sample SAMEA3663215__metabat2_high_PE_014 | metagenome-assembled genome bin SAMEA3663215 (sample SAMEA3663215) | pig gut metagenome | biome: pig gut; feature: pig-associated habitat; material: faeces | place: China | collected 2013 | reverse complement strand
TAATATGTGTATAAGTTATATTTAAATTAATAAGAATCCTCATGAAAATAAAAATTAAAAAAATTATAAAAATCTTTTAGATTCAGCAATAAACTCTTCAGCATGAATTAAACAATTAAAAGCTTCTTCTTTATCAAAATTTACAGTAAAATCATAACTTGATTTATTTCTAAGCTTTTTTGCATCAGAATAATATTTATAAATATCATGACTAAAATTATCATCACGAACTTTACTAAACTGAGTTAAAATAGTATCATGTTTTTTACTAACAAAATCATGTGAAAGTAACAATGCTTTTGCAGCATCAAACATTGCATAGTAAGAATGAGTAACTGAACCCCTGTACATTCCAGTATCAAATAAAATTTGAGCAGTACTTAACTCCTCTACTGCAAGATCCATAAATCCATTAATTTCATCGATATTCATATGACCATACCTTCAGCCATAACAGTTTTCAAAAAACTATAGTCTTTGGTTTTATTAAAATGGTCTTCAGTCATTACATGAGGTGAAATAACCTCTTCTTTTTCTAAAATGAAATCAACAACCATTTTATCAATCATATCTTCAACCTGACGATTATCACTGCGAATAATAATTAGAATATCAATATCAGATTCGTTAGTATCATCACCACGAGCCACAGAACCAAATAATATTGTTTGGACAATATTATCTGAAGATATAGCCTCAACAAACTCACGAGCAATTTCATATCTATTATTCATGTATAATCACACCTTATTAATCATAATAATAGTATAATAAATAATATCAAATTCATCAATAATAAACATTTACCAACTACACAAATATGAAAAAACATACAAAAAAATATTAAATTTAATTCGATAAAAAAAAAAGTTATATTATAATTAAAAAAAAGAAAAAAATAAAATTTAGCGTTTCATAGCTAAATCCATAATACTGAACGGCTCACCCTCTTTTTTAGGTTGATTTCCACCTAATCCAAATGCAGAGCGTGCAAATTCTTTGTTCATTCTTTTTGAAACTTCGTCAAAAATCATTTTATATGCTGTGCACTGAGGATCAACTGCTTTTGGTGTTTTGTATGCAACTATTGCGTTGTAAGGACATCCTCCTTCACAATATTTTACATGCTTACATTGTTTACAGTTTTCATCAACATATTCTCTAAATTCCTGAAGTTTTACCCATGCATCTGATGTTTTTAACTCATCAAAGCTTGGATTGTCAGACACATTGCCTAAAACATATTCTGGCATTCCAACAAAACGGTAGCACGGATAGATTGAACCGTCAAAGCCAACTGCAAGTGTTGTTCCAATACAATCAGCAAATGTGCATAGTGTTCCTCTTCTTCTAAATGAACTTCTGCAGATATGATCCAAATCCATTATTGAAAACTTATCCAAGTCATAGAGATATTTATCAAGCCAGTTAATCAATAGCTTACCGTGTTCTTCTTGGTCTAAAGCCCACGGGTCAGCATTATCCCCACGTAGAGATGGAAGAGCTGCGTGAATTTTCAAACTCATTTGTTTTTCTTTGAAAAATTCATACAATTCATCAGAATAATCTTTTGAATAATCTGTTACAGTTAAAACAAAGTTAATTATGAGTCCTTTGCTTTTTGCAAGTTCATATTTGGACATTGCTTTATCAAAGTAACCTTCCCCTCTTTGATAGTCATTAATCTCTTTTGGCCCATCAATACTGGTACTTACAACAACATTATACTCCAAAAATAAATCTATTAGCTCTTCTGTTAAAAGCCAGATATTACTTTGAAGTGAAAATCCTTCAAGATTAGGTAACTTTGATAACTTTTCTAATGCCTGTTTATAAAAATCATAACCTGCAAGGAGCGGTTCACCACCATGGAAAGTAAAATGAACCTTATCGTCTCTAAAATCACCTAACCAGTCAATAATCTGATCAATGATTTGGATATCCATCATTTCATTTTTATGTTCTGAACCCCAACAGTATTTGCATCTTGATGGACAGTTGAGAGTGGGAATAATCATTACATGAAATGTCATTTTAACCATAAATTTTATTTAATTCATTTAACAATTTTTTCTTCTCATCTTCATCAATGTTATCATTTACAAAGAAAATATAACCACAGTCTTCGCATTTTACAGTTTCCATTTCTGCATGTGCTCTGTGATTGTCTAACATTTTTCTATGAGCTATTTTGTCTTTTGAACCACATTTTGGACATGGTGCTAAAAGTTCTTCGAGTTTCATTTTTTCTCACCTAATATATAATTTATTTTAAGAATATATAAGAATTATAGTCTATTTAAAAAGAATATTTTTAATGATTATATAGCTAAATTAATAGTTTTTATGATTTAATATAATCTAAGATTAACTTATTTAAATACTTCTTTTTAGTTCAGCAGAGTCTGTTTCTTCTTCTAAATGAAAAGCCCCAATTATATTTTTAAAATCTCTCTTCTTTCTAAAACTAATTAAAGGCTCCCCATCATCTGTTAAATCCCATTCTATAATATAATCTTTATCAGGCAATGACCCATTGAAATCCCTGGAATATTTTTTTATTATTTCTTTAGGAATAGTAGTCTTAAAATCATCAGATAGTTTAGAAGTAGCCAAAACCATATTATCCACCTTTAATAATTAATATGATTATTTTAACATAAATACATCCATTATTTTCAAAATATAATAATTATTCAAAATATAATAATTTATAACAATCGAAAATATTGATTAAAAAAAGAAAAAAAGGAAATAATCTAAATTATTCCCATAGTAAACTGTAATATTATACTAACAACGATAATGGAAATCCAGCAGCAAGCACCAAGGATAATTGGTTTGGTTCCAGATTTAACTAATTTTACAATATCTGTATGAAGCCCAATAGCTGCCATAGCAAGGATAATGAAGAATTTACTTAACTCCTTAAATGGTACGAATACATTTGCATCTACACCAAAGTTTACTGCAAGTGTTGTAATTATTGAAGCTATTACAAAGTACAAGATAAACATTGGAAATGCTTTTTTAAGTGAGAACTGCCCACCTTCATATTCTGCCTTTTTTGAAGTAAAAACAGATAATGCAAGAGTAATTGGAATAATAGCTAAAGTACGTGTTAATTTAACTGTACTTGCTTTATCAAGAGTTTGACTTCCAAGTCCCCACATATTATCCCATGTAGTAGCTGCTGCAGTTACAGATGATGTATCATTAATCGCTGTTCCTGCAAATAACCCGAATGGTCCTCCATCAACTGTAGAAAATCCAATGAGTTTACCTAAAGACGGGAAGATAATTGCTGCTAATACATTAAAGAAGAAAATTACTGAAATTGACTGTGCAACTTCTTCTTCATCAGCATTGATTACTGGTGCTGTTGCAGCAATAGCTGAACCTCCACAAATGGATGATCCAACACCAATTAAAATTGCTGATTTTTCTTCAATGTCCAAGACCTTCTGCATTATAAATGCAACAATTAAAGCAACAGATATTGTTGCAATAATAATTGGTAAAGACTGAATCCCTGTTTGTAAAATAACATTTAAATTCAATCCAAATCCTAAAAGGACAACTGCAGCTTGAAGGACATATTTGGATGTGAAACTAATTCCATCATCGAATTTATCCTTTTTATGCCATACAAGTGAAATTAACATTCCCAATATGATTGCAATAATCGGACCACCAATCACAGGAAACATATTTCCCAATACTAAAGATGGAATGGCAATAATTAAACAAACTATTACACCATACGAATATTTTGAAATTGAATTAAACATGTGATATAATATAAATTTTAATTTATAAATATGTTTAGATAACAATTGACATAATAATGATGAAAAAAACATATAATTGCGAAATATCAACAATACTTCATTAATTAAGCATTTTATCCTCAAACAAATATGAAAACATTTATAATGATAAAATAAAGAAATATTAAATAAAGAAGTTAAGTTTTTAATAAGTTATACTAACATTATTACTTCAATAATTTATTTTTGTATAAAGTAGGTGAATAAATGGAGAGAGATAAAATAATCATTATTGCTTTAATTGCCATAATCGCAATTCTTTTAGTAAGTATTATTGCAATAATGCCTAATATAATGAAAAAAGACACACAGGTTACAATTAATAGTAAGTCAACATTAAATGAAGGAGATTCAATTAAAATAAGATTGATTGATGAAAATGGAGTTGCAATAGCTAATCAAAACGTAAACATTAGTATAAACAACGGTACTGTAACCGATTATCACTCAATAACTACTGATAATCAAGGTATTGGAAAACTAGAGCTTGACAAAAAAGCTGGAAGTTATGATGTATGTGTTATCTACAGTGGAAATGACAATTATAAAGGGTGCAATGCTACTAAAATGATAAAAATTGAAGAAGTGGCAGAAGCAGAACCAACATATACCCAATCAGCACCAACAGCTTACGCATACCAGTCAGACGGAACTCCAATGTATAGTCAAAGCGAAGTAGACAGATACATGTCACATAAATACGGTCCGGGCACTAATTATCACATTGGCAGTAACGGATATGTTGATATGGACGAACCAGGATTTGATAATGCTGGAAACTGGATAGGATATTAATACGAGTGATTTTGATGAAAATTAAATATGCATTAATGGGTTAATAGTCCTATTTTTAGCTATTGGAAGCGTATCTGCAGCAATTAAATAATCTAATTTAAAAGCTTAATAAAGAACTTATAAATTGGGAATCCGACGTGTTTAATAAATAATAAAACGTATTGAACGCCCGGAAACTCAAATTCCTTTTTTACTTTTTTTAATTCTTTGATAATATCCAATTTTTGAGGACATTTTCTTAGACATTTTCCACATCCAGTACATCTGCCTGCATTTCCAACACTTCCCATTAATCCGCCAACATACTGGTAGTAATTTATAAATGCAGCGTTTATAATACCTTTATGTCCAAATAAGTATTTTTCATTGTATATTTTCATACATTCCGGAATATTTACGCCTTTAGGACATGGCATACAGTATCCGCAGGTTGAACAGTTAATTTTAAGAGATTTTCTTATTACTTTTTTAACTTTATCAACTGTTTCCAATTCCTCACTAGACATTGAGCCAGGAGTAGTATTATTTGCAACTTCAAGGTTTTCATTAAGCTGATCTAAAGTGTTCATACCTGAAAGTGCACAGGTAATGTTTTTATTATTTAAAACCCACTGAAGTGCCCATTGAGCATTACTTTTAGAAGAATCAGCTTTTTTAAATACATTTTCAGCTTTTTTAGGTAAGTTTCCGGATAAGATTCCTCCTTTTAGAGGTTCCATTACTAAAACACCAAGTCCTTTTGATGCTGCATATTCTATTCCTTCAGAGCTTGCCTGGACATTTTCATCAAAGTAGTTGTACTGAACCATTACAATTTCCCAGTCGTAGATATCTACAACTTCACGAAATTCTTCTTTTGGTCCGTGATATGAAAATCCAATGTGTTTTATTTTACCGTCAGCTTTTGCTTTTTTGATGAATTTAAATAAATCACGTTTAATTAATCTATTTATTGCTTTTAAGTCAACAGCATGAATTAAATAATAATCAATACAGTCAATGTTAAGTCTTTTAAGCTGTTCATCAAGTAGTTTTTCCATATCATCGTATTTTTTAACATTGATTGCAGGAAGTTTAGTACATATTTTAACTTTTGATCTTACTTCAGGTAAAATTTCACCTAAAAATGATTCGCTGTCACCATAAAGATATGCAGTATCAATGAAGTTTACTCCATTTTCTATTGCATGAAAAATAAGTTTTTTAGCTTCTGGTCTGTTGATTTTACCATTTTTAACAGGTAATCTCATTGCTCCAAATCCAAGAGGAGATATTTCATCACCAGTTTTTTTAATTAGTCTGTATTGCATAAATAATCTTAAAAAAAGTAGTTTGGAGTTTTTAAGCTCCGTTAACAATTTCTTTCATATATTCAATTAAGTCTGCTTTAGATTCTTCATCATCCATTGCAAATTCAATTGAGGTTTTTAACCATTCTAAACGGTTTCCAATATCATAGGTTCTTCCTTCGAAGGTAACACCGTAGATTGAATCTAATTTTTGAAGTGCATCGGTTAATTGGATTTCACCACCGACACCAGGTTCTGTTTCATCGATTTTATCAAAAATATCTGGTGTTAATACGTAACGACCCATAATAGCTAAGTTGGATGGTGCTTGATGAGCTAATGGTTTTTCAACAAGTTTAGAAATGTTGTAGATGTCTTTTTCGATTTCTTCACCTTTGATAATACCATATCTTTCTACTTTTTCTCTTGGTACTTCTTCAAGAGATATTGCAGATGCTCCGTATTTTTCATAAACATCTATTAACTGTTTAGTACATGGAGTTGGTCCTTTTGTAATGGAGTCTCCAAGCATTACTGCAAATGGTTCATCTCCAACGTGCTTTTTAGCACAGTAAATTGCATCACCTAATCCTCTTTGTTCTTTTTGTCTTACATAACAGATATCTGCTAAATCAGTGATGTCACGAACTTGTTTTAGACGGTCATCTTTACCTGCACTTTGTAAAGTCTGTTCAAGTTCAAATGATTTGTCAAAATGATCTTCAATGGATCTTTTATTTCTACCTGTTACAATTAAAATATCGTCAATACCTGAAGCTACTGCCTCTTCAATTACATATTGGATAGTAGGCTTATCAAAAACAGGTAACATTTCTTTAGGTTGTGCTTTAGTAGCAGGTAAAAATCTAGTTCCAAAACCTGCTGCTGGAATTACAGCTTTCATAATTTATCACCAAAATAATTTTTTTAATTATTAATAACTATTAAACTAATTATTATAAATAGATTAGGAAAAAATAAGTTTTTAAGTAAGTAGTGCGGGGGACGGGACTTGAACCCGCGAAGGGACTGACCCACTAGGCCCTCAACCTAGCGCCTTTGACCGCTCGACCACCCCCGCTTTTAAACAAAAGTAGTTATTATTAAGTATATTCATTAAGTTATATAAACTTAACTGTTTTTACTCTAATTTTATAGTAACATTCATTGTTTTTTCATTTTTTAAATCTTCAATCAAATCCAAATCCAAGTCACGTGCTGCTTTATTGGCTTTAATCATTAATGTACGTGAACAGGTATAATCACTTGTTCTTGCTACAATATCTGTTGGATGAGTTAATGTTAAATCTTCATGGCCAAAACCTACAATTTCATCACGTGCATTTTCAGTTTCTAAAATAACAGTTATTTTTGTATTGGAATTAGCTATTTTAGCTTTAAATTCTTCTGGAAAGTCAAACATTGATTTATCCATACTTGTTCCAATAATACAATCTGCAGTAGGTCCAATCTCAACATCTTTTGTTACCTCAAAAGTTGATTTATGTAGAGAAGTTACATTCTTGTGACCTTTGGTTTGAAGTTTAAAAATCATAATTATACTTAGTCTTAAAAATTAATTAAATGTTTGCATAAGAATAATTAAAAACATCCACAATAATTCTAATATCTCACATTAATATGTGTAAAAATATAACATGACACTTCAATTTATAAGAGCCCATATGATAAATCAAATAAAATGAATATGATAATCTACATAATACTAACCATGAAAGGTTGTTACTGTTTAATTATTGAAGTTGATGAGGATAAAACAATCCAGATTGGTAAAAAATTAGGGAAAATCCAATTTAAAAAAGGATTTTATGTTTATGTAGGATCAGCTATGAATTCACTTTACGCAAGAATTAACAGACATTTAAGTAATGATAAAAAGCTTCACTGGCACATGGACTATTTATCCAAACATTCCAAAATAACAGACGTAATCTACAACAAATCACCAAAAAAGATAGAATGTGACTTATCTAGGCATCTTAGCAAAAAAACTGAAGGAATAAAAGATTTTGGATGCTCAGACTGCAAATGTGAAAGCCATCTTTATTATTTCAAAAATAGAAATGAAGCTATTGAATCTGTTTTAGATGCATATGAGTCACTATCCATGCCATGTGAGTTTTATGAAAAATAATTCTATCTTTCAAAAAGATTATTAACAATAATAAAGAAAAATATAATAGGAAACTTATTTTGAAGTCAATACTTCACACTAACTACCCTAAATATTTTTATAGTGATATTTATGATAAAAATTGGAATATTAGGATACGGAAATATCGGTCGTGGAGTTGAAGCGGCTGTAACTAACGCTAATGACATGGAACTTGCAGGAGTATTCACAAGACGTGACCCTGAAAGTGTTGAAACTGAAACCGGCGCTAAAGTGTACAAAGTTGACGATTTATACAATATGAAAGATGAAATTGACGTATTGATGTTATGTGGTGGAAGTGCAAACGATTTACCTGTACAAACCCCAGAATTTGCAAAATACTTCAATGTAATTGACAGTTTTGATACTCACGCTAAAATCCCTGAACACTTTGAAAATGTTAACAAATCTGCATTAGAAGGGGAAAATGTAGCTATTATCTCTGTTGGTTGGGACCCAGGTCTTTTCTCATTAAACAGATTATACGCACAATCAATTTTACCTAACGGAAACGATTACACTTTCTGGGGTAAAGGAGTATCTCAAGGACACTCTGATGCTATCAGAAACATCCCTGGTGTAAAAGACGCACGTCAATACACAATTCCAGTTGAAAGTGCTCTTAATGCTGTTAGAAACGGTGAAAATCCTGAATTAACTACCCGTGACAAACACACCAGAGACTGCTATGTTGTAGCTGAAGAAGGTGCAGATAAAAAACAAATTGAAAATGATATTGTAACAATGCCTAACTACTTTGATGAATATGACACTACCGTTACTTTCATCACCCAGGAAGAATTAGATGCAAACCATGCAGGAATTCCTCACGGAGGTATTGTATTTAGAAGTGGTACTACTGGTTTAAACAATGAAATGAGCCACATTATTGAGTACAAATTAACTTTAGACAGTAACCCTCAATTTACTGCATCTGTTTTAATTGCTTATGCAAGAGCAGCATACAGATTATCCAAAAATGGTGAATCCGGTTGTAAAACTGTATTTGATATTGCACCAGGATTATTACACCCTGAAAGCCCAGAATTCCAACGTAAAAACTGCTTATAGTTTTTACTCTTCTTTTTTTATTTTAACTGCTTTTACATATTTTATTGCAATACCCTTTTTTGAGAACTTCTTTTCATATTCAGTCATTATATTGAAAATATTTTCACTATGTAAATCATAACTGATTTCTTTTATATCATAGCCATATTTTTTAAAGTTTTCAAGGGAAAATTCAAACAAATCATCATTGTCTGTTTTCATAATGATTTTTTTACAGTTTTTATTGGAAAATAACTCATCATAAATTCCCAAATAGTATTCATGAGTAAGTCTTCTTTTTGCATGTCTTTTTTTAGGCCAAGGATCAGAAAAATTTAAAAAAATAGTATCTATTTTATCCTTTAGTAAATCAACTGAATCTTTTGCATCCATTCTTATAATGCGAAGATTATCAAGATTATATTCATTAATCTTTTTAATTGCAAGGCTTAAAACATTGGAATGCATTTCCATACCAATATAATTAGTATCTGGATTATTTAGTGCCATTCCAATGATAAAATCTCCTTTGCCCATTCCTATTTCAAGACAAATCCTGTTGTCATTTTTAAAATCAATAGAATCTTTTATTAGATAATCACAGTTATCAATTAATTCATCTGCAGGTGAAGAAGTGCGCATTCTCATAGCTACCAGCTTATCCGTTTTCTATTTTCTTAATCAAGTAATTGGCTTTTTTAACAACATTATTACGATTAAATGAGTTAGCTATTCTTTTAATTGCATCTAAGTTTTTAACGAAGTTATCAAGCCATGAGAATATATCTCCAGGATAAACCTGTATTTGATATTTTCTAAATAGCTTGTTTGAGATGTCTTGAGGATCTTTTCCTTTAAGTCTTTCATGAACAATAACTTCTGAGATTCCTCTTTGCATACATGTACAAAATGGTCTGTCCTGACATCTGCATTGCATAAAATCACTTTGAAGAGCAATTAATGCATCCTGGAACTTCTTGTCAACCTTTTCAATAGCTTCACCACTTGATATAATATCCAATGTTGATTCAGCAAATAATCTGGTTGAGAATTTAATTTTAAGAGCATTAGCTATTTGGTTGTGAATAACACTTGATAAGTATGCGTTTTCAAACATCTCCAAATCCATTGCCATTGCTAAAATCAATACCTTGAGTTTATCATACTTTTCCTTTTTCTTATACATTGGAGAGTGGCCAATATATCTTTTCAAGTATTCTCTATCATTTAAAGTATTTTTAATAAATTCTGCTTCTTCAATCGATAAAAATGACATTGAAGTAGCTCTACCGTATTTGGTTACTTCAAATTTATTGTTTGGAGCATATCTAATCAATCCCAAATCTTCCATTTCATCTCTAGCTATTTTAAGTGAGATTGGAATATCCACATCACTGTAAAAGTCATTTAACTCCTTAGGTGTTTTTATTGAGTTTGAAGAGATATCAGCAAGGATTTGTTCATATGCAGAATCCTCATCATATTCAATATATACATCATCACTATTACTTTCAAGCAAATCCAAAGCTTTAGATTCTTCAGATTCTCCTGCAAAATCATTTCCAATTTCAGGTAAAAGATAAACAATACCTCTGTCATGATATGAAGGTCTTCCTGCACGACCAAGCATTTGTGAAAATTCATTTGGATTAATCCATTTGTTTCCCATTACAAGAGAGTCAAATATTACCTGAGAAGCCGGGAAATCCACACCAGCTGCAAGTGCTGCAGTAGTTACTACACATGCAATTTTTCCTTTATCAAAATCTTTTTCAATTCTTTCTTTTTTATAATATGACAATCCCGCGTGGTATGCCTGAGCATTAACCCTTTTATTGTTTAAGTAATTTGCAATTTGATGGGTTTTACGTCTTGAATTTGTAAATATAATAGTTTGTCCTCTGTATCCCCCTTTGGATTTGGTATTGTATTCTTTTTGAACAAGATTTCTCATTAAATGTCTTTTTTGAGATTCATTTCTTGTATAAACAAGGTGTCGCTCCAAAGGAACTGGTCTTTGAGAGTACTGGACAAGTTTCATGTTAAATTCTGATGCTAAAAATTCAGGGTTTTTAACAGTAGCAGACAATCCTATGATTTGTGTTTTTGAATATAAATTTTTTAAACGTTTAATTAAACCATTAAGACGAGTTCCTCTGTCTTCATCATCAATCATGTGAATTTCGTCAATTAAAACAACACCAAGATTGGACAAAGCATTTGAATTTCCACTTCTTAAAAGATAATCAATTCCCTCATAGGTTGCAACAACAATATCAGCAGATGACACATCAGAATCCGGAAGATTAAGCTCACCTTTTGCTTTAACTCTGTTTCTTCCAACTTTAATAGCTACTTTTAATCCTAATTTTGAGTATTTTTTCTTAAAGTCCCTGTATTTCTGGTTAGCAAGAGCTACAAGAGGTGTAAGGAAGATGAATTTCTTACCTTTAAGCGCTTTTGTAATTCCTGCAAGTTCCCCCACTAATGTTTTACCTGAACCTGTTGCACTTACAACAAGCAAATCTTCTCCTTTGAGAAGTCCTTCCTTAATAGCAAGGTATTGGACAGGTAATAATTTTGTGTTTCCAGAATCCAAAAGAACTTTTTTGAAGTTTTTAGGAATTTTTAGCCTTTTCATATCCACTGGAGGAATAATGTGTTTTGATTTTTTTGTTTTATCAAATAATGTTAAATTTACGTTTTTTAAAGGATCAAAGTGTGGATCTAAGACAGATAAGGTTTTTTCAAGACTTCCTGTTTTTTCAAGAGTTGATTTTAAGTTTCTAAAAATCTTTTTATCAAAGCCCTGAAGCTTAAGTTCCTGTTTTATTGTATCAAAAGCACAGTCTCTACAGATAATCTGATTGTGATATTTATAGGAATAAGAAGAATTTACAATAGTGATATTTCCGTCATATGCACAAAAATCGCAAACCTGGGTTTTTCTAACCTTAATGTTAAGGGATTTTAAAAAGTTCTCCACGTCTTCATCTGGAGTTGCAAGAAAAACCGCCTGTGAGCGTAAAAGCTTATTTACTTCACCTGGTGGCAATAATTTTTCGTTTAGTGTTGAATTATCGTTATAATTGTAATCAGCAACAAATCGTGATATTGATAGTGAATCCCCATTTCTTGAAAATTTTATGTTTCCAACGAATTCTGGTTCCCTTTTTCTGTTTAGTGCACCTTTAGGAGAACCGATAGGGTATAATTTCCATTGTTTTTTAATCTTTTTTAAAACTAGCATTGTTAATAAATATATTTTTAATAATTAAAAAAAGTAACTAAATTTGAATTAGTCAATGTAATCAAATTTAGTTTCTAAGATAATGATTATTGCAAAACCAATTACAGCAACTATTAAGCATGGGAATAAACCTGCAAAACTAATTCCGGCAGCATTTATGATTTCCACACTAGGAACTTTAAGAGAACCAATCATTACTCCAATAAGAAATGCCATAGTTACTTCTTCATGGTTTTTAAGAAGGAAATTCAATATTTTTGAAAATCCAAGAATACCAATAACTGCACCAACAACAAAAACGATAATATCAGTTATTTGGAAGTTATGAAGTGCGTTTAACATGTATTCATATTGTCCAAGAAGCAATAATAAAAATGAACCTGAAATACCTGGTAAAATCATTGCACAAATAGCTATTAAACCTGAAATGAATATAATCGGTAGTGAATGATTAGCTGCTATTGGATTTAAGCTTACAAATATGAAAGTTAAAACACAACCAATTAATGCGAATAATATGTTTTTTAAGTTAATTTGGTCGAGTTTTTTAAATAAAATAACTGCAGAAGCTATAATTAAACCTAAGAAGAATGCATAGGTAAGTGCTGTGTGAAATTCCATACAATATGTAACCACTTTTGCAAGGGTTAAAAATGCAATTCCAATACCCAGTACCAAAGGAATAAAGAATTTAAAATCTATTTCTTCAAAAATACCATTGATAAATCCATTAATATCACCTTTAATTAATGGTTTTATAAAAGCAAAACGAATTTTACTGATTGCTTCTACTAAATGGCCGTAGATTCCAGTAATTAAAGCAATAGTTCCCCCGGAAACTCCTGGAACAATATCCGCAGAACCCATCATTATTCCACGAATCAATATTAAAAATGTTTCTTTTAAATCAAAATTCAAATTATCACCATAAAAGTAATTACTATAATATTGGATAATTTTATTTAAAAAGGTTATTAAAAAAAGTAAAAAATAAGAAAAAGTAATTGGATTTTATTTAAACTGCGTCAGAACCTCTCTCGCCAGTTCTAATCCTAATAACTTCTTCAACATCAGAAACGAATATCTTACCATCACCAACATCACCGGTTCTAGCATTTTCAATGATGATATCAATGATTCTATCTAAATCTTCTTCATTTACAATTAATTCAACTCTTGTTTTTGGAATTAAATCAATACAGTAACTGGAACCTCTGTAGGATTCTTTAATACCTGCCTGTCTACCTCTTCCTTTTACAGTAGAAACATTCATTCCTTCACATCCTGCAGATAAAAGAGCTACTTTAACGTTTTCAAACATTTCTTCACGAATAACTGCAATAATTCTTTTCATTATATCACCTCATTATATTCTATATCCTGATTCTTCGTGTAATGAAGAGTCAAGCCCTCTGATTTCTTCTTTCTCATCTACTCTTAATCCTATTACAATATCTAATACTTTTCCAATGATATAACTTACTGTAAATGAATAAGCAATTGTTGCAACGACAGCTATTATTTGAATAGTTAATTGGGAAGGATTTCCGTAGAAAAATCCTGCAACTCCATTAATTGATGGTGCTGCAAATAAACCTGTTGCAATTAATCCCCAGACACCTGAAAGTCCGTGAACTCCAAATACATCCAAAGCATCGTCGTATCCGAATTTGCTTTTGATATAAAATACTGCATAGTATGAAATTAATGAAGCACCTGCTCCGATAATCATTGCTCCTGAAAATGAAACAAATCCTGCTGCAGGAGTAATTGCTACTAATCCTGCTACTGCTCCGGTAATTGCTCCTAAGACTGTTGGTTTTCCAGCATTGAATACATCTAAAAGTAACCATACAATCATTGCAACTGCTGCTGCAGTATTTGAAACAAGAATTGCTGAACCTGCTAAACCGTTAGCTGCAAGTGCAGATCCTCCATTGAATCCCATCCATCCAAACCATAAAAATCCAGCACCTAAAACTGAATATCCGAGGTTATGTGGAAGAAGTGAAGTGTCTTTTCTTTTTCCAAGAATTAAAGCTAAAGCAAGAGCGGAAAAACCGGAGTTAACTTCTACTGCAACTCCTCCTGCAAAATCAATAGCTCCCATATTCATTAACCATCCGCCACCCCAGATCCAGTGACAGATTGGAACGTAAACAAGTGTTGCCCATAGGATAATGAATAAAACCCATGCTTTTGTTTTCATTCTTCCAACGATTGCTCCTGAAACAACTGCTGCAGTTAATCCTGCAAAGGTTAGTTGAAATCCAGCATATACTAATGTTGGAATTGAACCTGTTAGTGCATTAACGCCGATTCCTTCCATAAATAATGTTTTTGGAATTCCTATTAATCCCATTAAACTTGAATCGGAAAATGCAAACTGATATCCGTACATAATCCATAGAATGCTAACAATAGCAAATGCAATTAAAGACAAGAACATTGAGTTTAAAACGTTCTTTCTTTTTGATAAACCACCATAAAAAAACGCGATACCTGGAATACTCATTAATAAAACCATAATGGTTGCAACGAGCATCCATGCAGTATCTCCAGTACTTAAAACCATAATAATCACTAAATAAATTGAACTATCTAAATCATCGGAAAACATTGTCGGAAAATGTCTTCCACTAAATATTATTTTATAAAAAAGAGTATATAAATGTTTAGTCAATTCAAAAAAAAATAAGAAAAAAAGAAATTAGCTATTTGCCAAAGTCTTCAACTAATTCCTTTGCATAAGGAGTGATATTCTCATTAAGCATTTTTTCTAAGAACTTACCAGTGTAAGTTCCGGATTTTGCGATTTCTTCAGGAGTTCCAGTAGCAATAACCTGACCTCCACCATCACCACCGTCTGGACCTAAATCAATAATATGATCAGCAGTTTTGATAACATCCAAATTGTGTTCAATAACAACAACTGAATTACCAGAATCTGTTAATCTTGCTAAAACTTCAAGTAATTTTTCAATATCAGCAAAATGAAGACCTGTAGTAGGTTCATCTAAAATATATAATGTTTTACCAGTACTTGACCGGGATAACTCTTTTGCTAATTTAATTCTTTGAGCTTCCCCACCAGACAATGTAGTTGCAGGCTGACCAATCTTCATGTAACCTAAACCAACATCATATAAAGTTTGAAGCTTTTTAGCTATTTTAGGAATGTTTTCAAAGAATTCCAATGCTTCTTCTACAGTCATCTCCAAGACTTCGTAGATGTTTTTACCTTTGTATCTGATATCTAAAGTCTCTTCATTGTATCTTTTACCGCCACAGACTTCACATGGTACATAAACATCTGCTAAGAAGTGCATTTCAATTTGAACAATACCATCACCAGAACATGCTTCACATCTTCCGCCTTTTACGTTGAATGAGAATCTACCAGGTTTATATCCTCTTGCTTTTGCTTCTGGAGTATTTGCAAATAAGTCACGAATATCTGTAAATAATCCAGTGTATGTTGCCGGATTTGAACGTGGAGTTCTACCAATAGGTTTTTGGTTAATAGCAATAACCTTATCAATATTTTCCAATCCTTCAATTTCATCAAATTTACCTGCAAAAGTGAATTTATTTGATAATTTACCCTGAGTACCTTTGTAGAGAATTTCATTAATTAAACTACTTTTACCAGATCCACTTACACCAGTTACACAGGTAAATGTTCCTAATGGGATTTCAACATCAACATTTTTGAGGTTGTTTTGGGCAGCACCGATAATTTTAATGAAATTACCGTTTCCAGGTCTTCTTTGTTTTGGAATATCAATCTTTTTAGCTCTTGATATGTATTGACCTGTAATTGAGTCAGGATTTTTCATAATCTCCAATGGAGTTCCCTGAGCAACTACTTTACCACCGTGTTCTCCAGCCCCAGGACCAATATCTACAACATAATCTGCAGATAAAATTGTTTCTTCGTCGTGTTCTACAACAACAAGAGTGTTTCCAAGATCTTTAAGTCTTTTTAAAGCTTCAATAAGTTTTACATTATCTCTTTGGTGAAGACCGATACTTGGTTCATCCAAGATATACAATACACCAACAAGACCTGAACCAATTTGAGTTGCTAATCTGATTCTTTGAGCTTCCCCTCCAGATAATGTACCGGAAGACCTTGACATGGACAAGTAGTCAAGTCCAACTTCAACTAAGAAGCTTAAACGTTCTTTAATTTCTTTTAAGACTTCTTTTGCGATGAAATTTTCTCTTTCAGTTAATGTTAATTCCTGGAAGAATTGATGTGAGTCTTTAATTGCAAGATCACAAATGTCAATAATTGATTTTCCACCAACAGTAACTGCTAAAACTTCAGGTCTAAGTCTTTTACCATCACAGACATGGCATTTTCTATCAGACATGTATTTTGAGAGGTGTTTTCTTGAGTAATTGGATTTAGTTTCCAAGTATAACCTTTCCATTCTTGGAATTACACCTTCAAATTTACGGTTTACCATGTAAGATTTGTTTTTTCTTTTGAAGTTAAATGGAATCTTATCATCACAACCATATAAAATAGTATTTTGATATTCTTTATCCAAATCCTGGAATGGAACGTCCATACTGAAATTAAAGTGCTTTGAAACTGCTTCAAGCATTTGATAGTAATAGTTTTCTTTTGTTGATGATTTTGACCATGGAGCAATAGCTCCTTCATTTAATGTTAATTTTTTATCAGGAACAACCAAATCAGGGTCAATTTCCATTTTAGAACCTATACCATTACATTCAGGACAAGCCCCTTGAGGTGCGTTAAATGAAAACATCCTAGGAGTTAATTCTTCAAAATTGATTCCACAGTCAACACATGCAAAATGTTCTGAGTATTTTTTCTCATATTCTTCTTCACCTGAGAATAAAATTGTAATTAATCCTTCGGAAAACTCAGATGCAGTCTCAAGAGAGTCAACTAATCTTCTTTTAAACTCAACATCACTTCTTGTTTTGAGTCTGTCAACTACAACATCAATACTGTGTCGGTATGTTTTTGCAAGGTCAATATCTTCATCCAAATCTCTTATCTCACCATCAACACGTGCACGAACAAAACCTTTGTTTCTTAAATCTTCAAAGACATCCTTGTGTTGTCCTTTTTTATCTCTGATAACAGGTGCTAAGACTTGAATTTTGAGTCCTTCACCTTCTTCAATAATTGCATCTGCAATTTGACCTAATGTTTGTTGTGAAATTTCTTTTCCACATTTAGGACAGTGAGGAATCCCAATTCTTGCAAATAATAGTCTTAAATAATCATAAATTTCTGTAATTGTTCCTACTGTTGAACGTGGATTTTCCCTTGTAGTTTTTTGATCAATGGAAATAGCAGGGGACAATCCTTCAATGGATTCCATTTCAGGCTTTTTCATTTGACCTAAAAACTGTCTTGCATAAGCAGATAAAGATTCAACATATCTACGCTGTCCTTCAGCATATATTGTATCAAAAGCTAATGAAGACTTACCAGATCCACTTAAACCAGTAATTACAATAAACTCATCACGAGGGACGCTAACATCAATATTTTGTAAATTATGTTCACGTGCTCCTTTGATGACAATTTGTTTTTTAGAATCTTCAGCCATAAACTACTATTAGATAACCTAGCATATATAACCTTTTAGAGAGCATATGAAAAGTAAAAAAAAAGAATGTGTAAAAACACATTAAAATTTTAAAAAAAATTATTTATCCATACCTTTTAAGGCATAGAGTTTGTTTCTTAGTTCTGCAGCTCTTTCAAAGTCAAGTCTTGAAGCTGCTTCATTCATGTCTTTTTCAATATCTTTAATGAGTAAACGAAGCTCATCTTTTGGCATTTTACTAATATCAGTACATTTAATGCCTTTATATTTTTCATCTTCCTGAGATAATTTTTCTTTTAATGTTCTTTGAGCAGATGTTGGTGTGATACCGTGAACCTCATTGTATTTCATCTGTAGTTTACGCCTTTTAACTGTGGTATTATATGCATTCATTACTGAATCTGTTTTTTCATCAGCATACATTATCACACGGCCGTTGACGTTTCTTGCTGCACGTCCAATGGTTTGTATTAAGGAAGTTTCGTTTCTTAAAAATCCTTCTTTATCTGCATCGAGAATAGCTACAAGTGATACTTCAGGCAAATCCAAACCTTCTCTTAAAAGGTTTACACCGACAAGTACATCGAATTTACCACGTCTTAAATCATCAATGATTTCAATACGCTCTAAAGTATCGATTTCTGAGTGCATATATCTTACTTTAACACCTATACGTGCATAATAATCAGTTAAATCCTCTGCCATTCTTTTGGTTAGAGTTGTAACCAATATTCTTTCGTCCTTTTTGACAGTTTCCTGAACTTCTTTAAGTAAATCTTCAACCTGATCTGCTACAGGCCTTATTATTACTTCAGGGTCAACCAGACCAGTTGGTCTTATGATTTGTTCAACAACATTTCTTGATTTTGCAAGTTCATAAGCTGCAGGTGTTGCTGATACATAAATAACCTGATTTACAGAAGATTCAAACTCTTCAAATCTTAAAGGACGGTTTTCTTTAGCAGAAGGTAATCTGAAACCATAATCTACAAGAGTTTCTTTACGTGCACGGTCTCCATTATACATTCCTCTAATTTGAGGTACAGTAACGTGAGACTCATCAATTATTGTTAAAAAGTCATCTGGGAAATATTGTAATAAGGAATATGGTTTATCTCCCCAGTTACGACCGGAAAGGTGCATAGAGTAATTTTCAACACCAGTACAGTATCCCATTTCCTTAAGCATTTCAATATCAAAACGGGTTCTCTGCTCCAGTCTTTGAGCTTCCAATAGCTTGCCCATTGCTTTTAATTCGGATAATCTCTCATCAAGTTCATTTGTAATTTTTGAGAGTGCTTCACCCATTTTATCCTGGCCGACAACAAAGTGCTTTGCAGGGAAAATCATATATCTGTTTAGAGATTCCTGTTTTTTTCCAGTAACTCTATCAATTAAGCTAATTGCATCGATTTCATCACCGAATAGCTCAATTCTAATTGGTGGAGTTCCATGAACAGGATTGATTTCAATAACATCTCCCCTGACTCTGAATTGACCACGGGCAAATTCAATATCATTACGTTCATATTGCATGAAGACTAAACGAGCCAATATTTCAGATCTTTCGTAAGTATCTCCAACAGCTATTCCAAAGGCAAATTCTCCATAATCTTCAGGAGAACCTACACCATAAATACAGCTTACACTACTAATAACAATAACATCATCTCTGGATAATAATGATTGAGTTGCAGAATGCCTCATTATATCAATATCTTCATTTACAGAAGATTCTTTATCAATAAAGGTGTCTGTTCTTGGTACGTAAGCTTCAGGCTGATAGTAATCATAATAACTGACAAAATACTCAACTGCATTATCTGGGAAAAATTCTTTAAATTCTTCGTAAAGCTGTGCAGCTAATGTTTTATTATGAGAAATAATGAGAGTAGGTTTTTGGACTTTTTCAATGATATTAGCCATTGTAAAAGTCTTACCTGAACCAGTTACACCTAAAAGTGTCTGTTCTTTTACTCCATCATTTATACCTTTAACTAAAGAATTAATGGCTTTTGGTTGATCACCTAACGGTTTATAAGGTGAGTTTAGTTTGAATTCTTTCATGATATCTATTTGTTAATTGAAACATTGAAACTAACATGAATATAACTTGGAGCACAACAAGGAACAACTTTTTCATCCCTTATTGTGATATCACCATAGCTTTTAATCTCTTTTTCAAGGTCCTGTTTGATTTTACCTACATTATCTTTATTGTAAACTCTAAGAGAACCTAAAAATACTGTTTTAGCAGCCATATTCATTACTGAAATTGTATCAACCTTTTCAAGTTCTTCATATTTTGCTAAAACAATATTGGATTTTTCAGCAAGTTCTTTTTTAATAGTTTCTTTATCCATTCTATTGCCTCAATGCATCTGCAATGCTACTAGCAATAGATACACGTGAGGTATCAGAAGATAATGAATTGGTTCCAATAATCTTGTTTGCACCAGCAGCGTAAATTCTAGTTGCTCCATTATTGGTTAAGATAGGATGTACACAGCATACATCAACAGAGGATGCTCCGTATTGTTTTAAGATGTTAATTGCATTAACAATTGTTCCACCGGTAGCAATAATATCATCAACAATAATTGCATGCATTCCTTTTACAGAATCAACATTTACAGTATTTTCACTTTCACTGTCGCATCTTACATCTACAATCTTGGTTTCAACTTTATCTGGTCCTAAACGGACTTTAGTTAAATAAGTGCAGTCACAACCAATGATTTCAGATATTTCCTGTGCAAATCCATATGCTCCTTTATCAGGTGCAATAATTAATGGTTTAGCATCTTCTTTTTTGAAGAATTTTTTGTTTAAATAATCAGCAATATCCGGCATTGCAGATATATTTCTTGCTGGGATGTTAAAGAAGTCTAAAACACATTTTTCATGGATGTTAAAAGTAATAAATTCATCAGCACCTGCAGATTCAATCATTTCACAAACAATTTTAGCAGAAATTGTTTCTCCAGGATTGAAACGTTTTTCCTGTCTTGCATATCCCATATATGGAACTACTACTCTTACTTTTTTAGCACCTAAGTCTTTGAGGTTTGCTATCATGAATATTAATTCCATGAGATTTTCATCTTGAGGATATCCGGTTGACTGAATAACAGTTACTTCCTCATTTTCAACACTTTCAGAAATTCTTAAATATCTTTCTCCGTCCGGAAACTTTCTAGTTTCCACATAACACAATTTTTCTCCAAGTTCGCGTGCTACACTAGCAGCTAAATCTTGTGAAGATGAACCACCTATAATCACAATATCACCAAAATTTTTATATGAATATAATTATGTTTTTAATTATTAAAAAAGGTTAAGTATTAATATTTAAAAGTGGTATAAAAGTTAATTATGAAAAGAACATCAATGGTTTTAATGGTGATTGTGCTATTAATCTTTGCATTTTTAGCTTCACTTCTAGTTAGTCCCATTTTAATTGTTGCTGAAGACTCAGAGGAAGATGGCGGTATTGATATGGCTGCAAGAATCGGAATTACCGGTTTTGAGTGGGTTTACCCAGGTAGTTCAGTTAATGCTGAAGGTCAAACATTACATAATGTACGTGCTGATCATCCTGATGACCCATATGGTGCTGCCCGTGATATTATGACATACAGCTATGGTGTTACACCACATATCATTGTAAGTGTAAACAATGATGCTGCTGCGGCAATATTTGGTAACAGCATTATTGATGATATTCGTGTAAACGACGCATATAACGGATATGCTGGTAACGAACATGTTTCAGGAACAATGGATCGTGGAGATGCAGTTGGAACTGCAATGGCACAAAATGGAATGAATATTTTTGAAATTCCACTACAATTTTTAATGGGAAATATTAGCATTCATTTTGTCTAAATTCCCATTTTTTCTTTTTTTAATGCATCATTACATAAAATGATAATGAAACACCAATTAATGAAATAACCAACATTATTAAACCATGCTTTTTAAGTGTTGGGTGTTTGGACTGTACTAAAAAGAACGGTAAGAAACATCCAAAGAATGTGAATGTTGCAAAAATAGTATTTTTTGAAAACAAACAAATGATAAATCCACCCCATGAAAATAAAATAGTAGCAATATATGAAAAGATTAATGCTGTTTTATTTACCTGAAGGTCTTCAGTTCTGTAAACTCTTATTTGAGCAGGTTTAAGTCCTTCAACTAATGGAGTGCCGCATTTAGCGCAAAAGTCATAATCGTCTTGATTTTCGAATTGGCAATTTTTACATAAGCGTGTCATTACTTAACATTAATATTTCATCATATATAATTATTTTTTAAGCACTACAGCTATTTCATCAAAGTGATTTTGCATATAATCAACATTAGTCATGTTATTGTAAAATTCAAATCCTAATTTTTCCAAAACGCGAGCAGACTGTGCATTTTCACATCTGTATGTTGCATAAATCTCTTTAATATCTAAATCATTGAAAGCTCTTTTAATCAGTTCTTTTGATGCTTCAAATGCATAACCTCTTCCCCAATATTCTTCACCAATCCAATATCCAAGTTCTGCTGTGTTATCACCCCAGTAGTGATTGCAGTCAGGATGAAATAACAATCCAACACACCCAATAGGAATATCATCTAAAACAACAGAATAGGTTTCTTTTTTTGCAAAAACTGTATTTATAATATTTAAGCTATCTTCAACACTTTCATGAGGTGGCCAGCCTGCAATAGGACCAATTTTTGGATTTTTGGCAAGATTATAAAGACATTCGGCATCACTACTTTTCCAGGGTCTTAAAATGAGATTTGGAGTTTTTAAAATCATTGTTTTAAACTATGAATTTAATTATATAAAAATTTTAAATATAAACACAGATTATATAATTAAATATGAAAATCAAAGATGGAATTGTCGGTTTGGCTGTTGGCGATGCACTTGGAGTTCCTGTTGAGTTTTCCAAAAGATCAAGTCTTGAAGCAAATCCAGTTACTGGAATGAGAAGTGGAGGTACCTGGAAAAAAGCTGCAGGAACCTGGTCTGATGATACTTCAATGTGTCTTGCAACAATGGGAAGTATTGTTAATAAAAAAGCAATAGATTATGCAGATATTATGCAGGAGTTTTGTGAATGGTATTTTAATGATAAATATTCACAAAACGGCACTTTTGATACTGGAATTACAACAACTATTGCAATAGAAAGTTACAAACCTGGAATGAATCCTCTTGAGTGTGGAGGAACCGGAGAAAGGGAAAACGGTAACGGTTCTCTTATGAGAATCCTTCCTTTGGCTTTTATCAAAGATATTTCTTTTGAAACAATTGAAGATATCTCATCTCTGACCCATGCTCATAAAAGATCAAGAATTGCATGTGTTTTGTACATCCAAATTGCAAAATCAATGCTTAAAAATCCTGATTTAAGTATTAGACAACACATACAAAATGCAAGTTTGGAAATTATCGATTATTATGGCGAGTCTTATCAAGATGAGCTTAAGCATTTCCAAAGGATTTTTGATGATGATTATTCAGATGGAATTTCAAGTAAAGGATATGTTATCACAACCCTGGAAGCAGCTATTTACTGTTTGGAAAATACCACAAACTACAGGGATGCAGTTTTAAAAGCAGTTAACTTAGGTGAAGATACTGACACAGTTGCAGCAGTTTGTGGTGGACTTGCTGGAATTTATTATGGTTATGAGGATATACCTGTAGATTGGATTAGTGAAATTGACCAAATTCAATCCATCATTGATTTATGTGAAAATTACGAGGTCGTATGTTATGAATATTTATGAAACTATTAAAAATATTAGGGCTTCCTGCGATAATTATATAGACCCAAACCTGTTGGCATTTATCATTGATGATAACAACTACATGGGGACCAATAATATTCTAGAAATAAAAGGATATGACATTGCAGAAGACGACAGTTACGAGAAAAGACTTTTAAAAATCCATAAAAGCGAAAATATATTCCTTCCTTTTGGAATGATTACTTTTATGCCAATATTAAATGAATGCGATATTTTTTCTTCAGAGGATTATAATTTACAACTTAGCGAAGCTGAATTTGACGAATACAGCAATAATGAAGAAAAATTATTCGGAATTTTAATAAAAAAGAATTCACAGGAATTTCTTATTGGAAAAACAGATGTTTGTAATTGCAGTGTAACTGCTTCATTTAAGGAATTTAAAAAAATAGACGGTGAATTTTATAAAAAAATTAAAGAAATAATAGATAGTAAAATTATCTATTAATAAAATTCTTTTTAATTCTCTCCCACATTGCCTGTTCTTCACCACAGCCAGACATCATAATATTTTTATATTGAGACTCAACAACTAAATCAGATAACTTTTTAATTCTTTTATCCAATTCATCATATCCTATTGGATAAAATTCTGCTGATTCAAACTCTTTTTTAATAATATTATAATATTCTTCACCTTTTTCAACAGAGTGTCTTCCAGGAAGAACAATAATATGTTCGGGATTCATACTTTTAATTACATTGAAGTGGTCGTTAAAGATATCCTCTTCATCAACATCAGGAGTTGTGTAAATAAATTCCAAAGGACTGTCCAAGTAGCTTTTCATGAATAATGCATTGATTTTAAGTGCATCACCGTTATCTCCCTGTCCAATACCAACGTTTTTGTCACCAACTCTTATAACTTCAAATCTTCCAGGTGGAATAAAAGACATATCTAAATTATCAAATACATTATGAATTGTCTTTTCAATATTTTCAACTTTAGGAGTAAAAGATGAATAAGCAGTAATTGAAGCTAATGTATTGTAAATATTGTGGAATCCAAATGCAGGAACATTTAATTCCAAGTCAAGTTCAATATTTTTTGCTGCGTGATAGTTGTATACTTCACCTTTAATAACCAGTTTCCATGAATCTGGTTTAAATTCAGCATCTACAAGTTTTACATTAGGTTCAGGACGTTTAAAACCGCAACTGCAGGAATAAACTCCTCTATGATTTAAATAATATTGTGAATAATCTAAAATTTCACCACAGTTTGGGCAGACAACTTCTGCTTTATCAAAATCACTGATTTGAGAAATTTCGATTCCATAGAAATTGACATGAACATCATTTTGTTTTTCACTACCTATCCATGCAGTTCTTGGATCATCAGCATTTGAAACAATTACTCCATCTTTCATACCATAGGATAATAATTGTTTAGCACGTAAATACTCAGTGAAAGGATTTTTAACACCTGCAACCTGAGTATGTTCCTGAGAAATAGTTGTATATACAACACCAATAGGATTTAATAATCTTTGAACAGTATCCGGAATTCCGTATTTTATATTACGAATACCATATTCAAAAACACCTAAATCTCCTTTATGTTTTAATAGTGCTGTTGTAATTGAATTAATAGTGTTATTCTCAAAACTTTTTTTAATTGGAATATCATTTTCCATTAATTTAATTAAAAGAGTGGTGGTAGTAGTTTTTCCGTTTGTACCAGTTACTAAAACAGATCCTAAATCCATCTCACTAGCTAAATCAGATATCGCATCCTGACCCGCAATGCGAGTGAAAATATATCCAGGATAATTTCCTCCATTACTGATACCTGAACTAAATAATGAAATAAGTGTTTTAGCACTAAGTTTAGCAAAATTAAATTTAAACTTACCAGTCATGCAATTAACTTTATGTTTGATAGTATTTAATTATACCTAATATTTAGATAATTTAGTAAAAAATTGTTAAAAAAAATAAAATAAGAATCCAACTTAATTTGCAGTTGGATTAGTTATAACAGGTTTTGGAATTTTATCAGTGATTTTAGAAGTTGAATCTTTCATTTTTGCAAGTAAATTGTCTTTATCAGAACAGTCTACTAATATATTTTCTAAAACATCACTTAAAGTTTCAGTTGGAATGATTTCAATCATATCTTCGTATTTTTTCTCAATCATAACATCTTTTAAGTTAGATTTAGGAATCAATACTTTTTTCATTCCAGCTTCAGCAGCTGCTTCGATTTTAGCAGTTGCACCACCAATAGGCATTACATCTCCACGTACATTAAGAGAACCTGTTAATGCAACAGTCTGGTCAATTGGAATTTCTTCAATAGCTGAAATTACTGCAGTTGCAATAGTTACACTCGCAGAGTCACCTTCAACACCATCGTAGGTTTGGATGAACTGAACGTGAATATCGTAGTTTGAAATATCCTTATTTGAATATTTTTTGATTAATGCACTTACGTTGTGTACAGATTCACTAGCAATTTCACCTAATTTACCGGTTGCAATGATTTGACCACCAGTTTTTGATTGGGTTGGTGCAGCTTCTGCTGCAATTGGAGATACAATTCCACTTCTATCTCCGATAACTGCAAGACCGTTAATAAGACCGACTCTTCCACCTTCAGCAGATACCATACTGTAGTCTTTTCTTTGCATAATGGATTTGTCAGCTATTTGCTGTTCTAAGGTTCTTGCATATCTTTTTGCTTCCAATACATGTTCAGCAGTTACAAGATCTGCTCCATTTTCAATAGCTACATCCCCTGCAGACCTTACAAGTCCACCGAGTTCTCTTAATTTTAAGGTAAGAGCATTTTGTTTTCCAGATCTTCTTTTTGCTTCCATAATGATTTCATCTAAAGCATCAGTTCCAAAGTGAGGAATTCTTCCATCATTTTTAACTTCCTGAGCTACAAACTGAACTAATTTTTCTCTGTTTTCAGTAGTATCTTCCATGTAGTCTTTCATAAAGACCTCATAACCATATCCTCTGATTCTGGATCTCATTGCAATGTGCATTCCTTCAAGAACCTGAAGGTTACCGGAAGCTACAAGTACAAAGTCACACGGTACTGACTGGGATCTTACCATAGCACCACTTGAGTTTTCACTTTGACCGGTAATAGAGTATTGTTTTTCCTGCATTGCAGATAAAAGCTCCTGTTGGGTTTTCATAGACATTGTACCGATTTCGTCAATGTATAAAACTCCACGGTTTGCTTTGTGAATCATACCTGCTTCTACACGTTCGTGTGCAGGAGTTCCAAGTCCACCGGATTGGTATGGGTCGTGACGTACATCTCCTAAAAGAGCACCAGCGTGAGCACCGGTTGCATCCATAAATGGTGCAAATCTGGAGTCTTCATTGTTTACTAACAATTTAGGAGACATATTTGCATTTTTTGGTTTGATTTGGATTGAAATGAGTAAAATTAAAGCTGCTGCAATAATGGATTCAAGTAATCTTCCATACATAAATCCGATTACCAACACACCACCGATTGCAAACATTGTAATAATTGTTTTTTTCTCCTCATGACCTTTAGCAGAGCCTTTAGTTGCTTTTACAATCTTTTTACCTTCACCTGCAGGTACAGTTCTTATAAGAGGGTGATTATTGTCCTCCATATTCGGATATACCAATACATCTTTTAAAGTTTCATGAGGTAAAATTTGTGCCATTCCTTTAGCAAGCATGGATTTTCCTACACCCGGATCTCCAATAAGCAATACATTCCTTCTTTGTTTTGCTGCTTTTTTTATTGTTTCAATGGACTCTTCGTGTCCAATAACTTGATCAATTAATAAAGGTGGGACTTCAATATCTTGTGAACTTTTAATATTATCATAATCTAACATAGGTTGAGTTTCTTCATTTTTATTTTCTTCTTCTTTTGGTTGAGAAACTTCCTCTTGAGGTGAATCTTCAGTTAATTCCACTTCATCTAATTTCATAACAAACCTCCTTTCAGTAAATAAGTCATCATTAAAAATTAATCTCCTATACTATATAAATATTATTTAATAAGAGAATATATAAAGTTTTCCAATTTAGTAAACAAAAGTTACTAAAAGATTCAAATTTTTGAATACTTTTTCTCTCTCGGCATATTAATTTTTGAGTTTCATCGGTAAAGTAGTTATGCAAAATTTTCAAAATGGTGGTGGTGAATGAAACAAATAATTTTTCAAGATACAGATATTCAATTTGAAAATCAGAATATTTGCATTAACATTATGTCTCACATTAATTATAAATTTATAAACTAACATAACTTATTAATAACGTATTACTAAATGAGTGGTTTCAATGAAAATTATATCATGGAATGTTAACGGACTTAAATCCATAATTGAAAATGGTAATTTTGAAGAAATTCTCAGTCAAGACCCAGACATCCTATGTCTTCAGGAAGTCAAGTCAACAGAGATACCTGAGATTGAAAATTATATTTCTTACAACTATCCTGCATCTGAACTGGTTAACCTATATGGAACAGCTATTTATACAAAGGTTGAACCACTTTCTGTTAGGAAAGGTTTTGGAGATAAGGAATTTGATGCTGAAGGCAGAGTAATCAGAATGGAATTCGAAAACTTTTATCTGTATAATGTTTATTGCCCGTCAGGTGCCAGCTCACCTGAAAGACTTAATCGTAAATACAGATTCTATGATGAGTTAACTAAATATGTTTACAAATCAAACAAGCCATCAATAATCTGTGGAGACTTCAACAGAATATCTGCTGAGATCGATGCTAAAAATCCTAAGAACATCAAAGGCAAATCAGGGTTCTTGCCGGAAGAACAGAAATGGTTTAAGGAAATCTTAACCCGGTATGTTGATGCATTCAGAAAGTTCCATCCCGAAGGAGACAATTTCTCATGGTGGCCAAACAGAAAAGGATTTAGAGAAGAAAACAAAGGATACAGATTTGACTACTTCTTGGTATCAAACACTTTTGAAAATACTTTGACTGACTCATATATCCTAAAAGACCAAATGGGTTCAGACCACGCACCAATTGTCTTAAAATTAAATTCATGTCCAGTATGTGGCACAGTCAATAATAATGATAACGAATTCTGTTACCAATGTGGAATTAAAATAATCGAAACAGAAGAGGAAGAAGAGGAAGTCCGTGAAGACAAACTGGAAATTCCCAAAGATAAAATAATTCTCTTGGATTTAAATTATACATTAATAGCTAACTCAAAAGAAATAAAAACAATGCCTTTGGATAAAAAAATCAAATCCCAAAAATATGAAACAGATTTAATTAATCTGATTAAAGACAATTACGTTATTTTAATAACCGCAAGTCCTTATAGAAGATCCTATAAAATCCTTAGAGACATTAAAGAAAAAACCGGTTTCGAGCCAGATGAATCATTCTGGAACTTCGGCCGTCAACCACCAGCATTAAAGAAATACTGGATGGAAAATGAAGTCATACCACAACACGGAGATGACGGAGACAAATATCTAGCCATTGAATCCAATCCAGCAACCAGAAGGATGTATAAAAAATTAGGAATTGAAGCAAGACCAAAAGGAGATTTTATTTAGTTAATCTTTAAATGAGAAATATTTAGTCTTTTTTGAAGTAATGAACATTATATAATATATGGTGTTTTAGATGAATTCATATGATGATATATCTGAACTCGAACATGAAGATGCAAATGTAAGAATAACTGCAGTTAAAAAAATAAAAGACCAAAAACTACTAACAAAAATCGCTCTTAATGATTCTTCTTGGAAAGTTCGTCGTGCAGCTATTGAATACATTAATGATGAGTTTATTTTAGCAGAAATAGTTAAAAACGATTCTAATAAACGTATTCAAAAAGAAGCTATTAATCATATTAGTGATGAGTTCATTTTAGCAGAAATAGTTAAAAATAATTCTAATAAACGGATTAGGCGTGAAGCTGTTAGTAAGATTACTAATAAAGATATATTGTCAAATATTGTTAAAACTAGTTCTGATTTAAAAGTTCGCAAGATTGCTATCGATCAAATTAATGATGAAGATATTCTAAAAGATATAGCTAAAAATGGTTGTGATTGGTCTTGTCGTCGTTTGGCTATAAATAAAATCGGTATTGAGAATATTGATGAAGAAAATATTTTAATGGATATTGTTAATAATGATGCTGATAGAAATGTTCGCAGTTCACTTACTAAAAAGATTTCTAATGTTTCTCTTTTAGAAAACATTGTTAAGAACGATTCTGATGTTAATGTTCGGATGGTTGCTATTGAGAAAGTTAATGATGTTGATATTTTGATGGATATTGCTAAGAATGATTCTGATTGGTCTTGTCGTCGTTTGGCTATAAATAAAATCGGTATTGAGAATATTAATGATGAAGATATCCTATTAGATATTACTAAGAATAGCTCTGATTTAAATGCTCGTAGAATTGCTGTTAAACAGATTAGTGATGAATCTGTTTTAGCTGATATTGTTAAAAATGAACCTAATGAAGGCATTAGAAAGGAAATTGTTACTCGAATTAAAGATGAATCTGTTTTAGCTGATATTGCTAAAAATGAGCCTAATGAACCTATTAGAAAGAAAATTGTCACTTGTATTAAAGATGATGTAATTTTATATGATCTTGCTAAAACTGAGTCAAATAAATCCATTAGGAATAATATTGTTAGCAAGATTACAGATGAGCATATTTTAAAAGATATTGCTAAAACTGATTCTGATTTGAGTATTCGTATGGTTGCTATTGGGCATATTAATAATGATAAATATTTAAAAGAAATTATTTTTAATAATTATGATGATGAACTTTGTTTATTTGCATTGAACCGAATTAGTAATAGATCTATTTTACCAGATATAGCTAAAATGGATGTTAGTTATCGTGTAAGATATGCTGCTGTTGAACGTATTACTCAGGATAAAGATTTAGAAGATATTATTAATGGCAATATGGGGAAAATATTAGTTTATTGGCAATTAATAAAATTTTTAATGAGAGCATGTTAAAAAGGATTAGTAGTAAAAATCCTTATCAAAGTGTTCGTCGTGTTGCATTGAATCGTATAAACAAATTAGAAAAAATGAAATCTTCATATAATAAGAAATCTGAAGATTCAAATAATCACATTGATGGTGAAGAAGCAAGAAAGTATTGGAAAGACCTCTATGGTTAATAAAAACATGAAACATTTATAATAACCATCTGTCTTTAAGTTCTTGAAAACTCTTTTCAAAAAGAGGATTAACTAATAATAATTTATTATAATACTTCTTCACTTCTTCAAATTCGTCTTCTATTAATAACAAATCAATATATTTTGAATAAATAGTATAATCCATTGGATTTAAACTAATTGCTTTTTTATACGATTCCTTAAATGTAATCATATCATAAGGAAAATTAAGGCCTCCTTTTTCAACCCACAAATCTACTGATTTAGGATTTTCACATAATCCTTCTTCAATAATATTTAGAGCTTTTTCACGATCCTCTAATTGGACATATGCTTCAGCTAATGTAATATATGCCTGAGGTACTTTTTTACTTATTTCAAGTGCTTTTTTAGCATATTCAATCGCATCAAACCAATCTAAAGATTCAACATATGCAAAAGCAATTTTACTATAAGCTTCAACATTTAAATCATCATGAATCAATACTTTCTTTAAAAAATAAATTGCTTTTTTATAGTCTTTAGCCTCAAAATAAATATCAGAAATTTCAAATAGAACATCAATGTTAAAATCCGTTTCATATGATTTAAAAAGATATTTGACTGCTTTCACTGTATTTTCTAATTTATAATATGCCTTTCCAGCTAAGTGATATGATTGTGCAGTTTTGATTTTACTTGCTGTTTCAATACATTCTTCATATAGTTTAGATTCATATAATATTAATGCTTTTTTATAATTGTCTTTATATTCTATTTGATTAATATAATCAAGACAATCATCATAGTTTTTTAGCTCAAAATGATAATCTACCAAACGATTGATGACAGAGATGTTTTTGGGATTATTTTTTAAAATTTGCTCTCCACATTTGATTGCATTATCATAATCATTTATAAATTCATGTGATAACATCTTATAGGAAAGCAAACATTCATTTTCAGAATCTTTTTCAAAACCTTTATTGAAATATTTTATTGCTTTTTCATAGTTTCCTTTTTTAAAATAATTAATTCCAATGAAAACTATAGCATTCTCATCATCACTATTTAAAGTTAATGCTCTTTTGTATTGTTCAATAGACTCATCATACTTCTGTAAATAAAATAAAATTTTTGCCAAATATTTAGTATTGTCCAAATCCAAATGTTCAACTTTAAGAAGTTCATCTGATGTTTTTAAGAGTTCTTCTCGGCTTTTAGAATCTAATTCAATAAAGTTATTTAAATGGTTATTGGTTGTCATGACATTAAGTTTAACTTTTTTCACATATTAACATTATGATAAAATTATTGGAAAAATAAATATTACAAATAATAAAAAAAGGATATTAATTTTTGAAAGTTTAATTTGATTCAATTAATCAAAGTAATCATCATCATAATCTCCTCTATCTTCACTGTAATCAAAGTTTAAATCATCACCATCATCATAATTATCTTCCCAATCAGGGCTATCTGATAAATCAGAACCACACTCTTCACATGTTGTTCTTGATGGATCGTTTAAATGACCACACACATCACAGGTTATCATTTGAATCCCCTCCTTAATTTGATTAAAGATTGATGATATTCACATCTAATTTTATAATTCTTCCATAATCTGATTATTATATAATATAAATATGTTCTTTTACATATATATTATTGGTATTAATTGAAAAAATCTGAAGGTCTGTCTAACATGAAATCAAATAATAATGATCCTCTTGATTACAGTATACTTGAAATTGAAGAACACGAGTCTAACATAGGATTAAATAGTGAACAACAAAGAATAGCTGATGAGTTGTGCGAAAATCTTGCACCAATCACGTTTATACAAGGAAAAGCAGGTAGTGGAAAATCATATCTTATAAAAGAACTAAGAAAATTATTGAGAGTAGATGAAATCTTATGTCCCACTAATTAGCAAAACAAGTTTATGGTGATTATGCAAAAACAATACATTCTTTCTTTTTAAGTGAGTTTGATGACCTTGATGAAGGATATCAGAATCCTGAAGAATATGTGCATGTTAAAGATAATGATTTTCTAAGTAAAATTTATTTTAAAAAGATTATTGTCATTGATGAAGTTTCTATGGTTCGAGCAGATTTAATGGAAATGATTCATAAAATACTTTCTACTTCATTAAAAAATAATTCTCCTTTTGGAGGTCTTAAAATGATTTTAGTTGGCGATTTATTCCAATTACCTCCAATTGTAGAATCAGAGGAAACATTAAAATATTTACAAAGAGAATATGGAGGTATTTACTTTTTCAATAGTCATGTAATTCAAAATAATCTTTCAAACATGAAATTTTATGAATTAAATAAATCTGAGAGGCACAAAGAAGATTCAGTTTGGGAGAATATGTTGGATATGTTTCGCGAACCTCCTAAAGTAAATAAAATTATCAATGTATTGAAAAAAATTAATAATAGGGTTGTTCCACGTGATGAAATCCCTAAACATGCAAAAGCAATAACTCCTTCTAATGCTCAAGCTATTAAAATAAATAATATGAACTTAAATGCAATTTCAGGTGAAACATTTGTTTCTAAAGCTCATTTTGAAATTAAAGAATTAGATTCGGACAATTATCTTGAATTTGATTATGATGAAAATAGTAATCTAAATTTAGATTCAACAAAGTATTATCCTGTTGAAGTTCCATCTAAATTTGATCCCCTTTTAAGATTCAAAATTGGTGCATATGTTATGTTTACTGGTTCAGTAAGGGGTGGAGCTAAAAATGGAGATTTTGGTACTATAATTGATAAACGGAAAGAATACAATAAATATGAAGATATGTTCTTAGATATTATCTTAGTGAAATTAGAAAAAAATAATAAAGAGATTCATGTGGGTCTTAATGGATATAGTGCAGTAGATTATAAATATGAAATGATTTATGATCCTATTCAACATTCTTTAAAGCGTAAAAAACAGTTTATTCAACGTGTTACTCAATATCCATTAAAATTAGGGTATGCATTTACAATACATAAATCCCAAGGTCAAACTTTTGATTCAATGCTTCTTGATTTAGAAAGTAATATCTTTGCTTCAGGACAGTTATATGTCGCTTTAACTCGTGTTAAAAAATTAGAGAATTTGTATTTAACAAAACCTATTGCATTCAGTGATATTATTGTTGATGAAAAAATTATTCGCTTTTTAGAGTTCTTAAGAACTGGAAAACAAGTTGGAGAAGATTTATCATCAATAAATTCTCAAAATTCTAAAAACACTCCTTTAAATGATTTAATCGAGAAATTTATAAATGAAACAAAAAATAATGTCGGAACTGAAAATGATATTAACTATGTAATTAATAGGACTCTTAATTGTGCTCATGCTCTTTATCAAGAAGATGAATTTGAAATGATGTTACTTGAAATTAAAAAAATCGGACAAGTTATTTCTAATTCATTTGTAATTTCATATGAGGATGAAATGTTTTTCAGAAGAGTAAATGAATTAAAGGAACAAATTGATGAACGTATCTGTGATTTAGCATTATCTAATACTTACAATATCTATAAAAAAGTGCAGAATAATTCACAACCAATTTTAATAGATAAATTTAACAATCATCATTTTAAAGATACTGAAGATGATAAATATGGAGATAAAATTTCTTCTAATAATAAAACATGCCCTAATTGTGGTGAATTAATTAAAAAGGATGCTATTCGTTGTAAACATTGTAATTATTATTTTAAA
>SAMEA3663215__coassemble_120_pt1 | contig 35322 bp, 38 predicted proteins | sample SAMEA3663215__metabat2_high_PE_014 | metagenome-assembled genome bin SAMEA3663215 (sample SAMEA3663215) | pig gut metagenome | biome: pig gut; feature: pig-associated habitat; material: faeces | place: China | collected 2013 | reverse complement strand
TTTATGAGAAAGTTAATTATATCAACGAAAAATTTAATTTAGATTTAACACTTTCAGAAACTGACGAAATAACAAAAGATGATTGGGATTCTGCTGAATGTATATGTAACTTTATTAAATATAAAAAAATACCTTTCAATACATTCACAATTAATTTAAAAATCATTCCATCTGAATTAAATAATATAATCCTAGGTAATGGAAAAGATATTCATGTAAAAGATATATATGAAACTAAATTACTAAATAAGGATATAACGTTGGGTGGATTTAAAGTAGATATTACCGAAGTCATATTTTTAAATTTCAAAGAAATAATGGATATCTATAATAAAAATAAAGAAGAAAAAAACGATATTGATATTAAATTAATTATTCGAAGTATGAAACCTGAAGAAAACTATTTAATATTCCAATAATCTTTTTTAAATAGAATATTTAACATCTGTGAAAATTGTTTGTTGCATTTTAAATATAATTTTAAAAATAAATGCAATATATTTTTTTATTATGCTCATTATATAAAACAAATAATATACCAACTGAAATATCACAACCTTATCCACAAATTTAATTAACCTGCCAAATCTAAACTATAGTATAGAAAGGTTGAGAGAGAAAGCATATAAGCAACTGATATTTAGAGTGATATAATGATGATTCCAACAATACCTACACCACAAGAATTACTTGATAAAGGATTTAGTAGGGGTAAAAAACAGGCAGACCTATTGAGAGGTCAAAAAATACCTAAACACTTAAAAGGTAAAAGAATTGAAGAAAGAAGAGTAGTAACCTCATGTCAGGTTATTAAAGATAAATTAAAATCCATTTTGGATGCAGTTCCGGAAATTGAAAGTCTTCACCCATTCTATCAAGACTACATTGATATTACAGTTGGTGTAGATGATATGAAACAGGCATTAGGTGCTCTTAACTGGGCATTTGGTATTATTACCCAACTTGAAAAAGAATACGGAGCAAAAATTAGAAAAAATCCATCTGAAAGAGCAACCAGCATTCAAAAACAGGCATATGGAAGAATTGCATCTGTTGTAAATAAAATCGAAAAGGATTTAGATTTCCTCGATTTTGCAAAACAAAACTTAAGAAACATGCCAACAATTGATTTTGATGCAACAACTATTGTAATTGCAGGATTCCCGAATGTAGGTAAATCAACATTACTTAGACAAATTACCGGAGCAGATCCTCAAGTTGCAAACTATCCATTTACAACAAAAGGTATTCAAATCGGACATACTGAAAGACACTGGAAAAGCATACAGATTATCGACACTCCAGGTTTACTTGACAGACCTGTTTTAGATATGAATGATATTGAAATGAATGCGATTGTAGCTTTAGAACACTTGGCTGATGCAATTTTATTTATTTTTGATGCTTCAGAAACCTGTGGATTCCACTTGGAAAACCAATACAATCTCTTAAAACAAATCGAAAAGATCTTTTCAGAAATCCCAGTTGTTTACTTATTTAACAAAATGGACTTAATTGAAGATACTGAATATCTTAACGAATACATTGACGATGAAGAAAATTCCATTTTCATATCTGCAATTGAAGGAGAAGGTATTGACAAAATCAATAAAAAATTCGATAAAATTAAAAAAATAGACCGTAGCGTTAAAGAAGATGAAGATGACGACGAATATTATTAAATATTTGTCAAACACCACTTCTTTTAATCCATTACATTAATTTTTTTATAAAAACCATCTCACCACAGATTAAATAATAAATCATTATATATTTTTGATAAAATATTATTAATCAGTGATTATAATGAGAGTAAAATTAGCATTGTTTTTAATAATACTGCTTATTGCCATACCACATATATCTGCAGTCGATACAAGTGATTGGATAGAACTTACAGTAAATAATGTAGACTTTAAAATTCCAGACAAATATTTTAATGAAAGCAAAGGTAAAAATCATATCAAATCATATCGTTATAGTAATCAATTTGCCATTATTTCCTGTGTGGATTATAATACTTTAAAAGAAGAATATGGTTATGACTCAACATCTGAAGGACTTGTTGACATTACCCAAACTTCAGTTTCAGGCCATGATTTGATCCATATTTATGATAATTATAAATCCAGATGGGACTCTACAGGTTTTAATACATCTTATGTGTTTTTTTCAACAGGTACCAAAATATTTAAAATTACATTTAAAGGAGATAAAATAACAAATGAAATAAAAGAGATCATTAAAAATACTCCTAAATCAAAAATGTCTGAAGAAACATTTATAACTAAATTAGATAATGCTCAAAGAGATTATTTAACAGAAGAATATAATAAAAACCTAGAATTAGATCTAGAAGATTATTACAGAACATATAACGATGAACATGACCGTGGACACTTCTATTATTGGGGAACTAATGGATTTGGTGTTGGTGGAACTCATAGGTACTAACCTATGACCCAATACCCATCTATTTTTTTAAAATCATAATAACAATCAATTTAATCAATTTCGCATTAAAACCCATGAAATAAACTTTTAAATGAGGAAAAATTATGTATGGAACAATTATTATATTTCTTATTATTGCAATTTTTGTATGTTTAATTAGCTGTTTATTTGAATAGTGCAAAAAAAGAATAATAAAACTAAAAAAAACCTTTTAATCACCATATAACATATACAAGTTATCTACTGCTCTTACTTTTAATTGTTTATCAGTGAATGCTTGTTTACATAATTCACCATATATTTCTTCATCCTCATAAAAGCCACAAGTATCCAAGTATAATCTTTCCACATAATCAGGATTGCTTTGCATAAATTTGAATATTTTTTCTCTCCTATGTTCACCAAGAACTTCTATTAATAGTTCAGTACACCTTTTTTCAAATTCATCTAAATTCATCAGATATTTCTTTTCATCGACCATATTATCACCTGTTTTTAATCATGAGCATCTAATCAAGCTCATACCAGTTAGGCATTAAAAGAGATTCACAATTAGGACATTTTAATTCATCAAACTTAGTATTAATTTCATTACCACAATCAGGACAACATACTTTTTCTAAAGAATATGATTCCGCATCAGATTTATCAATAATTAAATAAATTGAATTTACATATTTATAATAAATTTCCCCATAATGTTTTATTGATTCACCAATATCTCTATAAAATTTAGCTAGAATATATTCTGCTGTTTTTTCATTATTCAAATCAGAATCTGACAAATATAAATAAAATTCATCATAACCAGGAATTACAACATATGATAATCCAAATTCATTTTTCTCAATTGAGTAATTAGGATTTTGCCTGATTTGTTTTAATTCATCAATTTTTCTTTGATATTTTTTAATATAATTTTTTATCCCTTCTATAACAATATTACATGAATCAGAAATATTACATTCTTCAATAACATAGACTTTTAGATATTTTTTACATTCACTGCAATAAGTTTCACTAACCTTTCCTTTAATCTTTGATTCAGACCCCCAATTTGCAGTTATAAAAGTAATAATGAAATCAACTGTCTGATTTAATTCCTCATCATAATAAAAACATCTTCCATCATCATAAAATTTCAAACCGCAATTAGTACATTTATATTCAGTTACAGAAACCATATTATCACACATTTAATATTATCATCAAAATAAAACAATGCACGAATATCTAAAACTTTTTGAATAGGTGAGGTTTTAAATTGGTGAATAAATAAGTTGTTAATAAAATGTTAGTACGTTATACTTTATAAATTTATCCAACATTATTTAAATAAGTATGATACAAAATATCTTTTAAAACAAGCATTGAATCTTCCTTATTATACCCATATTCCTTTTCTATGCTTTCCAATAATCTATTTATTTCATTAGAATACTTATCTGTGTCCACTTCGTTTTGATAAGTGTCTAAAATATTGTATTTTTTAGCCCACACTTTAGTCCAGTTAACATCTTTATTTTCCATAATAATCCCCATTATATGAAATTATAATATCAACAAAATAATAAATATTTGCAAAATACAATTAGCAAATCCAAAAAACACCCTTTATTAACAAATCAAAATAAAATCCAAATTATCCAAAAATAACAATTTAAAATAGCTAATTTAAAAAAACAACAAAATTAATTCAAAAAATCATAAAATAAAGAATTTATCAAAAGAAAAATAAAATATTAAAGAAAATACTTTTTAATAACCTTTAGTAAATTTAATAGAAACCTTTAAATAGTAACAGAATATAAGCATATATAATCATAAAAAACAAAGGAGTGTGAAAAATATGGTAAACTCAGAAACTATTGAAGCGGAATTTAGCGAAACAAAAGAAAAAATTGAAGAAAAAAGAGAAGAAACCAAAGAAAAAATCGATGAGAAAGAAGAAACCAAAGAAAAGTTAAATGAACAAAAAGAGAAATTTAACGAAAGAAGAGAAAAAGGAAAAAACATTGCTGACAATGTAGTTAACGATTTGTATAAAACCATTGATGAGTTCAAAGAAAACCTCAAAAACATGCAAAAAAATGCAGATCAAAAATATGCAGAATACAAAAAATCAACCGTTCAAACTATTGATGTTGATTTAGTAGAAACCAAAGATACTTACTTCATTAAAGCAGCAGTTCCTGGTGCTAAAAAAGAAGAAATCTCCATTGAAGCAGGAGACAATGATATTACCATCGAAACTACCTTCAAACCATTTATTGAAGAATTCAATGAAGAAGATGAAGCTGAAGTAATTATTTCCGCAATTAAATCCGGAAGATGTGTTAAAACTGTAAGATTCTCCAACAGTATTGACATAGAACAAATTACTGCAAAATTCACAAACGGAATTATTAAAATAACTATTCCAAAATTAATTATACCAAAACATAAAGTAAATGTAGAATAATTTTTCTACATTTTTTCTCTTTTTTAAAAAAAAATTAAAATTTAATATCTGACCTTACCAATGTGTCTTGTTGCACCTGGATCTTCACCATTGAAATGAGCCAAATAATATACAAACCATTCTAATGGAACTACCAAGATGAATGGAGATAATAATTTATCTAGAGTTACATAATAATCCATATCATAGACCATGTAATTTAAATCTAGATTTTTAGAAAATTCAATAGCTTTATCAGTCATTTCATCTGATTCTAAGCCAGATTTTAAAAATATTGCAGGAACATCCTTTTCAGCACGTTCAATTAAACCATGTCTGAATTCAACAGAATATAATGGACAAGCATGTTTAACAGCACCTTCCATAAGCATGGTCATAGCCAATTTATATGCAAGACCGAAATTAGGACCGCTTCCTAAACAGTAGAAAATATCTTCATCTTTGAATTTTTCAGCTAAAGCCTTATTTTCCTCTTCAGTTGTAAGCAACAACTTTTCTAGAATTTCAGGCAAATCATATAATTCAGCTAATAATTCATTTTTATCTTCATAATCACTAGCTGCGAATAAAATTTGATAAAGACAAGCTAATTGTGTAATGTAAGTTTTAGTACCTAAAATTGCAGTTTCAGTTCCACATTGAGTTATAATCGGAGTAATAGCTTCCTTAGTCATGGAACTTTCAGGTTCATTTGAAATAGATACAGTATGAATTCCTAATTCATTACATCTTCTTAAAGATGCTAATGTATCTGCAGTTTCACCAGATTGAGAAGCAAATATTGCAATAGAATTCTCGTTTTCGATTAATTTTTTATTATAGCAGAATTCGTATCCAGTGAATACTTCAATATTAATATTAGTACTAGACATGCGTATTGCATCACGTACACTATAACAGGTTGAAATAGAACTACCGCAACCAATTAAATATACTTTATCCACATCCTCAACCAAATTAGAAACCATTTTTAATTTAGGCATCTCTGATTTGAATGTATTACTAAGAGACTCTGGTTGCTCCATCATTTCATCATACATTTTATAGTTCATAAGTAAACACCTTAAAAATAAATAATATTACTAATATATTGTTAATTAACATATAAATGTTTTATTAAAAAAATAACCGAATGATAGATATGCAAATAGATTTAGCATCAGTTGGAATGGAAAAAGGAAAGCAATATGAGACAATTATTACAACAACTAGCTGTGATGATATTAAAAATGCAGCTCCAATTGGAGTAATTTGTGCAGGCCAGGATAAAGTTTTAAACCGTATCTTTAAGGGAAGTCGAACTTTAGAAAATATCATATCAAAAAGAGAGTTTATTGTAAATATAACTCACAATCCTGAAGTTTTTACACTATCCACAGTTGGAAATCTTCCAGAAGACTATTTTAATGAAGATAATTCACTTAAATGTGCTGATGCTTATTTTAAATGTGAAGTAATAAGTCTTAAAGAGGCTGTAAAGCAAAGTGATCCTGTTAAAAGTAATGGTGAAGCTATTGTAATTAAATCAAAAGTTACTCAATTAGTCATTAATAAACAAACACGTCCAATCAACAGAGGCTTTGGATATGTTATTGAGTCATTATCTAATTTAACACGTGTTGATATTGTTGGTGAAGAGCAAAAAGAAGAGTATTTTGAAAGATTTAGAGAAGCAAATCGTATTGTGACAAAAGTAGGTTATAAACAGGATATTGAAGCTATGCAAAAAATAAAAAAAGAATTAATAAAAAAAGGTTTTAAACCTTAATTTTTAATTACATCAATAAATTCGAATGAATCTCCATCAAAAAGACCCATATCCGATATTTTAAGAGATGGGATAACAAGTAGTGCCATAAATGCCATTGTCATAAATGGAGAGTCAAGTTCACATCCTAATTTTTTAGCGCTTTTATGTAAAACAGCTAATTTTTCAGATACTTCAAATGCATCTTCATTACTCATTAAACCTGCAATAGGTAATGATAATGATTCACAGGACTCATCATCAACTATTACGAATCCACCTTTGTTGTCAATGATTTTGTTTACTGCACGAGCCATCAACTCTTCATCACATCCAACAACAATAATGTTGTGTGAGTCATGAGCTACAGATGATGCAATAGCTCCTTTTTTAAGGCCAAATCCTTTAATAAATGCATTTGCAATGTTGTTTTTACCATACCTTTCAACAACAGATATTTTCAATATGTCATTATCCAAATCAGCTTTAACAACACCATCTTCAACTTTAAGATTTGCACTAGCTTTGGAAGTTATTAATTCACCGTTGTAACACTCAATTACATTAACTTCGCACTCATCACCATCATAGTTTATTTCAAAGTCTTTTGATGTCTTTTTGGTTGCATTAATTGAGTTTAACTCGCTGACTTGCGGTGCATCAAATAAGATATTTTCGCCGTCAAATACACATTGTCCGCCAACGTATGTTTTTTGAATATTAAAGTCAACTAAATTGTCAACTACGACAAAGTCTGCTTTTGCACCTCTTACAATAGCTCCTGTTTTCAAGTTATAGTGTGATGCAGGATTTAATGTAACAAGTTTAATAGCTTCAATAATGTCTACTCCCATATCTACAGCTTTTTTAATTGAGCTATTTAAATGGCCTTTAATTAAGTCATCAGGATGTTTATCATCACTTACGATAAAATCAAAGATCGGAGAGTGGATTCTTCTTTGCATGATTTCGCTAGGAACTAATCCAAAACCGTTTTGGTTTTCGAAGAACTTCTTACGTTCGGATAAATCAAAAATAGCTTCCATATTTTTAGCAGATGATCCGTCACGAACCATAATTTTTACACCTTTCCATTTTTTAACAACAGCTTCTGTAAAACTACTGCATTCATGGTCGGTAAATATATACTGCTCGACATATTTATCCAATTCCTTACCAGAAATCAATGGAGCATGACCGTCAATCGGTTTGTTGTATTTTCTGGCAAGTTCAAGTTTTCTTAAAACTTCTTCATCTCCGTTAATAACACCTGGGAAATTCATCATCTCAGCAAGTGCAACGATTTCATCTTTTTTAAGTAAAAATTCTACATCATTTGAATCTAAAATAGCACCAGATGTTTCAAATGGAGTAGCAGGAACACATGAAGGAGCAGCAAAGTAAAAATTAAAAGGAACTTTACTTGCGTTTTCCATCATAAAGTCAATTCCTTCAATTCCACATACATTAGCAATTTCATGAGGATCACATACAACAGAAGTTGTACCGTGCATTACTGCCATTCTTGCAAATTGAGCTGGAGTAAGCATTGAACTTTCAATGTGAATGTGAGCATCAATAAAACCTGGAACCAACAAGCCTTCAATATCTAATTTAGTATCCTTTTCAACTTTAATAGGTTCTATTTCTTTAAATACTCCATCTTCAATTTTAATTCTTGCACCGTAAACTGAATCAGTTAATACATCAAGAATTTGAGCTGTAAATTCCATTTTATTCCTCATGTAAAGCATTATAAAGAAGTGGTAAGAATGTACCGATATCAGTTACAATTCCAACAACCTGTGCACTTCCACGATCAGACAATTTAGTAACTGTTGATGGGTTGATATCTACACAGATACTTTTTACTCTTGAAGGAAGCAAGTTACCTGTTGCAATTGAATGAAGCATAGTTGCAATCATGATTACCATATCAACTTCTTGAGCATAATGTCTCATTAGCTTTTGTGACTCTGCTGTGTCAGTTATTACATCAGGAAGAGGTCCGTCATCACGAATTGAACCTGCAAGAACATATGGAACATCATTTTTAATACATTCATACATAATTCCTCCGGTTAAAGTTCCGTCTTCTACTGCGTTTTTAATTGAACCTGACTGGTTAATTCTGTTGATTGTTCTCATGTGGTGAGTGTGTCCGTGAGCTACAATCTTACCTGTGTCAACTTCAATACCTAAAGAAGTACCATACAAATTGGATTCAATATCGTGAGTTGCAAGTGCATTACCTGCCATAATAACGTCAATATATCCTTCTTTAATAAGTGCAGCCAAGTATTTTCCAGAACCAGTGTGAACAATAGCTGGTCCACCGACAATACCTATTTTTCCACCTTTTGCCTTAATTTCTTTCATTTCTTTTGCAATACCGTTAATTAAGTTCATTAAAGGTTTTTCTGATGATACTTCACTGTTCATGAATTCAAATACTTGTTGTTCGTCTCTTGATCTGTGTGGTGGAGTAACTTTAACTCCGTCAAGACCTACAACAATTTTGTCTCCAGCTTTAACATCAGCAATAGGTTTTACAAAAGCACGTTTTTCATCTTCATCAACAACTACCAAACAGTCCATTTCGATTTCTTCAACAGGAATCCAGTTCCCATCATAGAAAATGTGAGTAGTGTGATTGGATGATGAATAAAAACCTTCAGGAGCAACTTTATCCTTAACAGATGCAACGAGATTAACTTCTTTAATATCATCAATTGCTGCACCAAGTACAGATAATTCATCTAAGATTGATTCTAACAATTCAGGAGAATCTGCTGAAACTTCAATTTTTGCACGACTAACGTCTGATTTTTTACGTCCAACATCAATTTCCAATATATCAAATTCTCCGCCTTTGTCCATAATTATTCCCATTGTCTTAGTTAAAGTCAATGAATCAATAATATGGCCTGAAAGCTCAATAGTTCTTTTATTCATAACAATATGCTCCATTTTTTAGTTAATAATATAAATTTGGTTTTGGTAATATTTAATGGTATGGTTATGATTTAAAAAGATAAAAGAAATGAAAAATGGTCAATTAGAGCATATTTTTGAATTTAGTGATAATGTCTTCGACATTGTCTTTTAGATAGATGTTTGAGACATAAGCTACAACAACACTTAAAATCAACAGAATAATCAGATGGCTGCCAAAGTAGCCTTCATAAAAACCTGCAGCAAATGATCCAAACATGAATCCTATAATCGGATTTTCTAAAATGCCTAAAATCAATCCAACAAAAAAACCGAATATACTCGCATTAACTTCATTATCAATAGGTGCTGCAAAAAATCCTACAGCCAAAATAATGGCCATTACAAATGAAAACCATGAAAAACCGATTAATAATCCAAATATGGATAAAACTATAGACACTATTAAAGCTATAACGGATGGTTTTATAATGTTTTCCAAATTAATTTTCTCCTCAAGGGAAGTAGAATCTGATTCATGTTTAGTTTTCACACCCACATTTACATTAGTTCCGCACTCTGTGCAAAACTCAAAATCCTCTTCTACTTCATTTCCACAATTAAGACATGTTTTTATTTGAGCAGTTTTATTTGGAAAACTTACCTTTGAACCGCATGTCGGACAAAACAAAACTTTGTCAAGCAATACGGATCCGCATTTTTCACATTTTAGATTTTTATCTTCTTTTTCAAGTTTATTGCCGCAAGAAGGACATAATTCATTATCAGAACCTATTTCAGCACCACAGCTGCCACATTTTATGACATTAATTTTATTTGAGGAATTTAAATTTTCAGATTCAATATAAGCATTTCCACAATTCGGACAACTTTCAAAACCATCTGGAACATCAATTCCACAATTATCGCATTTAACCATGATGCTTCACTATCCAAATAATAATCGTTCTTTTAATTTGTCAAATTCTCCTTGAGTAATTGAACCTGATTCAAGTAATTCCTGATATTCCTTTAATTGTTGAGCTTTACTAGGTTCTGCAGCTTGATTTTGAACAACAACTGTTTGTGGTTTGTCTTTTAAGGATTCATATAAATCCACTAAGTTCTGACCAAATTCAAAACTTGGAAGTCTAATTTCATAAGAAGTGTTGTCAACTAATTTGATTAACAATCTATCAAACATGTCTGCACTATCATTGTTTGCAATCATGTCTTTAAATCGTGTTGCTTTAAGAGATTGGATTTTATTTTGAATGTCACGCTTGATATCATGAGGAGATGTCCAAGCCCTTTTAGTGATGTCCTCATATCTGCTTTCATCACCAAGTCTTTTAGTGACCCTCATTGATACTATTTTATCAAAATAAAAATTATTAATTCCTGCATTGACCTTTTCCCAGTCCCTGTTATCAATTTCCATAAAAACAAATTTATTTTCCTTAATTAGGAAAAAACCATCAATCATTGTTTCATTGCCAATATATAAATTGGGATTAAAACCTCCAACATATTTATTAATGGTTTTATGCTTACTAGTGGTCTTTTCTAACATGTTGAAACGTTTTACACTAGTTAAGAAGTAATCTTCGCCTTTGATTCCAAACTCTTCAGCAAGTTTATCATATCTTGCAAGAACTTCATCACGCCTAGCATTCCATTCCTGTTGTTTGAAAGATACGGCAGCTCCATTTTCCAATTTATGACCGCATTCACGGCAAAACGTTGTGTTTTTATCATTCTTTGTTCCGCATTTTGGACAAACATCAGAAGTGCCTTCAAATTTTTCAACTTTTTCTCCGCAATTAAAACAAAAATCAGACCCGACAACTTCTGCTCCGCAATTTTGACATTTAACCATAATTTAACCCCAATTATTATCTTCTAAAGTCTTTTTAAGTTTATTTCCCCAAGATTTTTCTTCCATATCTTTAACGGTTGAATCCAAATTACTTGAAACATCGGAAATAGAACTATTTAAAGCATTGATTTTATTATCCATAATATCCAATTCCAGTTTCATGAATCCCTTTTCAATGTCTTTATATGTTTGAGAATTGTCCTCATTAATCATTTCAATTCCATTTCCATCATTCAACATGTCCATCAATCTTAAAAATACATGCTCCTGGTGTTGTTTTTCATATTCTTTTATATCTGCAACACTGTAAATTTTGTCTAACAACATTTTTAAGACATTAATAAAGTCTTCCCTGTCTGAGTGGTCATTAACATTATTTGGAAGAATATCCGTTTTAAGTAAAAACACTGAATCAATTTTTTCATCAGTTTTTAAAACTAAAGAGTATCCTTTCTGTTCAATATAAACTAAAGCAATAGATTTATTATCATAAATCTCAACTTCTACTTTAGCAAATTCTTTTGGAATAGATAGAAAATCTAAATTACGAACTAGCATTTTATCACCTATAATATAAACTACTTTCCTCAACGATTGCTTCTTATAGTTAAAGATATTCGATTTTCAATTATTATTTTCTAGAATGAAATAAATTTTATTGAAATATCATAACCTCAATAGTTTGTATTGATTATTTTATTAAACACAGAATATAAACATTGCTATTAGCATGCTAATATCATATAGATATCTATTAAATAGCCAAAATTTAAATTCTGAAATATGAAACAAAAAGATGACATGAGCATCATTTCTTTACTGGTACGTTCTAAAAAAAAGGATTAAAGTTCTAAAATCTTTAGAAAAAGAAAATAAAATACCCTCAAAAATTAGTAAAGATATTGACGATAATAGCAATCATGTATCTAAATATTTAAAGACCTTAAAAGAAGCCGAACTGGTGGAATGTCTTAATGAAGAAGATAAACGATATAGGTTTTATGCCATTACAGATAAAGGCAAATATTATCTGAATAAAGTCGAACACAACTATAAAGACTAATTTTTAAAAAAAGAATATTATTCTATTAAAGTTAGAAAATCATAAATCAGTTTAGCCCCAACAACAGCAGTGGAATCACCTAATCTATTGCTTGCAGTTTCAACAACATCAAAACCAACAATGTTTTTGTTAGATAATGTTTTAAGCAATGTTTCAACTTCAGAAATGAATAAACCACCAGGGGTTGGGTTTCCAACACTAGGTGCAATAGCTGGGTCAATAACATCCATATCTATGGAAATATAAATCGGACCGTCAATATTTATCAAATAATATTCAATTGCATCCATATGCTTGTGAACATCATTAATTTTAAATGTCTGAATATTATAGGTTGATTTTACAAATTCCTCTTCTTCATAAGAAGAAGATCTGATTCCGATTTGAACTAAATCAACACCTGCTTCGTGTGCTCTTCTCATAACTGCAGCATGAGAATATTTTTCTCCGATAAATTCAAATGCCAAATCTCTGTGAGCATCAAAATGAACTACAGTTAGATTTTCATACTTTTTGGATAATGCATTGATTGCACCAATTGATGCTGAGTGTTCACCACCAATTATAAGTGGTTTAAGGTTCAAATCAATTAGTTCATTAACTGTATCTTCAATTATCTGACATGTCTTTTCACAGTTTCCAGGAACTACGTTAACATCCCCGAAATCATAAAAAGTAGCATTCAAATCTTTATTAAAATTAGTATTGTATTTTTCAAAACCAAATGAAGCTTCACGTACAACAATTGGTCCTAAACGTGCACCGGCATGATAAGAAGTAGTACTGTCAAATGGAACACCGATTATTCCAAATGAATTTTCACAAATTTCGTCATTTTCACTAGAAAATGCAAATTTCCATGGTTCGTAAGTATTTAAAAGCATAATTAATCTTTAAAAGGAAAAATAAATAAGAGAAAAGAATCTAGTTAGATCCTCTGGTTCTCATTATTTTCATATTTCCTAAAGCTACGATGTATTCTACTTCAACACCTTCAACGATAGAGTCTTTTAAGTCTTCAGGCATTGGTAAATCGATAGTATCGTAGTTTTCCATATCCATTAATTGAACGTTAGCGCCTTGGATAGAGATAACTTGTCCTAATCTTTTGTCGATAATAGGGATATCTACTTTGTTATCTACAGGTTTAACTAAACTTCTTTTTTGGTTGTCGAAAACACCTACTGCTTCAATTCTTGCTTTTGCAGCTCCGTGTTTACCAGGAGATGAAGTAGTGTAACTGATAATTTTACAAGCTTCTCCACCTAAAACAATGTACTTTCCAACTTTTAATGTTTTAATTTCTACAACTTTTGTTGACATATAATTTTTCCTCCATAAATAAAAACCGGTTTTTAATCTATGTAATAGGAATATTACTAGATTAATATAAACTATCTTTTCCATTTTATATAAACTATTCGAAAAAATATGTAAAATCAACAAATAAAAATTTTTTAAAAAATAATTAACCTAAAAATTATAATCTGTTAATTTATTTAATATAAAATACAAATTTATGAAACAGTGATAAAATGAAAATAGCTATTGTATCTGGAAAAGATGAAGGACCAAGTAAATTAAACGCGTTTGATAATGCCTTAAGCGATGCTGGAATAGGCGACGTTAATCTAATAAAAGTATCAAGTATGCTTGCAGGCAATGCAGAGATTAACACACTACCTAAACTCAAACCAGGAGCTATGGTGAACTGTGTTTTATCAGAAGTAACTTCAGATAAACCAGGTGATGAAATAACTGCAGTTATTGCACTAGCTATTGGTGAAGAATTAGGATGCGTTGTTGAAACATCAGGTATTAACAGAAATCTAGACGAACTAATCGAAGAGGCAAAAATGATGGTCAACTATATGATGGACAAACGTGGAGTTGAAAAAAAACAAGACATTATTGTTGAATATGCAACCACCACTGTTCGTGAAATTGCATCTGTAGTTGCATCAGTTGTTTATTTGAAAGATGAAATCATAGAGTGATAACATGGATGCAAAAGACAAAAAAATCGCAACAGATTTGTCTTATAAGATAATTAGCGAAGTTTCAAGAGCTATTAGACCATATGTTGGAAAACCAGAATCCGGTGAAAAAGTAAAAATGGGTGCTGACGGAACTCCAACATCTCTAATTGATATAATTGCAGAAGAAAAATTAATCAATATTTTAAAAAATGCACCAGTACTCACATACCTTATTAGTGAAGAAATTGGTGAATTAAAACTTGGTCAGGGAACCAAAAGAAGCATAAAACTTACAGATGAACTTAGACGTGACGATTTAGAAGAAGATGAAATTCCAAAATTCATATTTTTAGTTGATCCAATCGACGGAACAAACAATGCAATTAAGGAAATTCCTGCTTTTGGAATTTCAATAGCAATAGCCAGTGTAAATCAGGGACGTCTTGCAACATTAAATGATGTTGAGTTAGGATTTGTAAGTAATTTTGCTAACGGAAACTTTTTTGAAGCTGAAAAAGGAAACGGTTGCTACTTAAACAACAAAAAGGTAAACCCTAGTAAAATTATAAACATAAGCAACATGACCCTTGGAGGTTTTACAAAAAGTGACACCTCACAGGCATCCAAATTAGTAGACAATGCACGTCGTATGAGAGTTTTGGGAAGTGTAGTTTTAGAACTATCTTATGTTGCTAGTGGAAGATATGATGCGTTTTTAGATCTTAGAGGAAGTAGAATCATCGATATTGCAGCATCCAAATTAATTCTCGAAGAAGCAGGATGTATAATTACCGATAAATTCGGCGGAAAACTAAACAACATTTTAAGCATCTATGAAAAGGCAATTATTGTTGCTGCAAACAATGAAATTCTCCACAAACAGATGATTGACATCTTAAACGACAATCAGACAGACTTTATAGGAAAAGTTGGAATAATTTCAAGAATTGATCAATCAAGACCAATATTGTTTTCTGCAAAAATAATTGATTATTTACTAACACAGGGAAGAGAAGTTCAAATTGAACAGTCCCTAGCTTATAAATTAACTGAATTAAAAGAAAATCCTGATTTAGACAATATAATCAAAGAAATCCATGAAAACTACCCTGAGATGAAAGAGGACTTTGAAGATATCAACTTAAATATTGATTTTAATCAGTTATCCAAAAACACATTTGATTTTGACTGTGATATGGCAATGATTCTTGGAGGAGACGGAACACTTCTAAGAGCTCAATCACAGCTAAACCCTGAAATTCCATTACTTGGAATAAATATGGGAACTGTAGGATTTTTAACTGAAATTGAAGCGCCAGACACATTTAAAGTGCTGAACACAATTCTTAAAGGAGATTACTACAAAGAAAAAAGAAGCAAACTTGTTGTTTCACACGAAAACAATAAACACTCCGTAATGAATGAAGTTGTCATAATGACTGACAAACCTGCAAAAATAATGCACTTTGAAATTCAAATTGACGGAGAAGTAATTGAAGAAGTTCGTGCTGACGGATTGATTATTTCAACACCTAGTGGTTCAACAGCTTATGCAATGTCTGCTGGAGGCCCAATTATTGATCCGAAAGTTGCAGGATTTTTAATTATCCCAATTTGCCCATACAAACTTGGAGCAAGACCGTTTGTAGTGTCTGATACTAGTGAAATTACAGTAAGACCTCTTAAAAAAGGTAAAAAAGCAGTGTTTGTTATTGATGGACAAATCAATGAAGAAGCAGAATATGAAGAGGAAATTAAATTTAAAAAATCCGATAAACATGCATACTTCATCCGTACATCAACAAAATACTTCTACAAAAAGGTTAAAGACAAATTGATTGAAGGCGGACTTCCTAAAAACTCAAGGTGCGAATAATGAACAATCTTGTAATTGATTTGACTCACGGCGGAGTTAAAATTGCAATCAGCCTTGCAAAAAAAGGAAAAAATGTTCTTGCATATGATATCTATAACACATTAAATGATATTGATGCAAAAATGCTTGCAATCTACAATGTGGACTTAATACAACTGGATGAACTTTCAGACTTTAGGGGAGATATGAATATTATCTACCCTATCCACATGCCTCTTGATTTTAGTGACATCACCAAAAACAACCCTGATTTAAACTACACATTCCAAACTCATCACGAAGCAATTAAAGAACTTTTAGATGATTGGGCAAGAGATATCCCAAAAATTGAAGTTACTGGTGTTAAAGGAAAAACATCAACTGTTTTTATGTTAAAAGAAATTTTAATTGATGAAAATCCTTTAATTTTATCAAGTCTTGGTGCGATGCTTTTTGAAGATGATAAAAAAATCATGCTTAAAAGAGATATTTCAATAGCACCATCAAACATTAAGGAAACTATTGATCTTGCATACAAAATAGCCAATCCTGTTTGTTTGATTGCTGATGGTGTTGTACAAAGTGAAAACCTAAGAAAATACAATTCAGCTATTTTTGAATCTTCTCTTGGAGTAAGTGGAATCGGAGATGTTGGAGTATTAACAAATATTGTTGAAGACTACCCTATTGCAAAATCAAAAAGCAGTGCAAGCGAGGCTAAAAAACAGGTATTTAGATGCAATACTGTTGTATGTCAAAAGGAAGCATATGATAAATTTTACAGTGATATAACACATGATAAAGTCAATACATTCTCACTTACTGATAAATCTGCAAATTTATATCCTGGTGAAATTAATTACTCATTAGATGAAACTACCATTAATCTATCATTTAGAGATGTAAAAACAATTAATGATAATTTAATTTCAGGAGATATGACATTAACTGTATTTGCACCTGGAAAATACAATGTAAGTAATGTTCTTGGAATTGTATTAACTGCAATAAGTCTTGAAATTCCAAAAGAAAAAATCATCCAAGGACTTGAAAACTACAAAGGAATTCCTGGAAGAACAAACAAAAGAAAAATAGAAAACATTACAGTAATTGAAGAAATCAATCCAGGAATAAATACAAAAGCTATTGAAGAGTCAATTAACATGATAAGCAACATGGATGACTATTTAATAGCTATCGGCGGAGATTATGGAATAACCTGTGAAGAAATTGATGAGAAGAAAGTTAGCAAGTATTTGGACAATTTAGAAAGTGAAATCATATTAACAGGAGAAGTTGGAAGTTCAATAAATGAACAAATGAAAAACAAATGTAAAGTTATTGAAAACTACAACGATGTTTATGATATAGCTCTTAAAAACAATAAAAACCTTTTATTTATTTATAGGTCAGATTACCGTAAGTTAAAACAAAGATAACCTATATTAAACAAGTTTTAAAAATACTATATGTAAATTGATTATAAACATTTAATAATTATTACTTACAAAAATTCACAATGTAATAAAATAATATAAGTTATAACTTATAAAATGAACTGGAGATAACAAATGATTGTCGGAACACGTGGAAGTCAATTAGCATTAACCCAAACCAAACAGGTTTGCGGATGGTTAGAAAAAATAACTGGACAAAAAATTGACTTGGAAATAATTAAGACAAAAGGAGATAAAATTACAACATCACAATTGTACAATATGGATTCTAAGGGTTTATTTACTAAAGAATTAGATATTGCGCTTTTAGAAGAGGAAGTTGATTTTACAGTACATAGTTTTAAGGATTTGCCAACAGAACTAAATGAAGATTTAGAGATTGTTGCTGTACCAAAACGTGAATCCCCAAATGAAGTGTTAATCTCAAAAAAATCATGGGCAGAACTTGGACCTGGATCAAAGCTTGGAACAAGTAGCCTTAGAAGAGAAGCATTTTGCAATCATTATGAAAAAGAGTTTGAACTCAAACCAATCAGAGGAAACATTGAAACTAGAATTGACAAAGCACTCAACAGTGACTTGGATGCTACAATTATGGCAGAAGCGGGAATTAAAAGATTAAACCTTGCAAAATACATTAAAGAAGTATTTCCAGTTAATTATATTACCCCACCAGCAGGTCAAGGTGCTCTTGCAATCATTACAAGAAAAGACTCTGATAAAAAAGAAATCATTCAAAAGATAAATGATTACGTTTCAATGCAAGAAGTATTTGCTGAGAAAATGGTTCTAGAAGAACTTGGAGTAGGTTGTCAATGGCCTATCGGAGCTATTGCTCGTATGAATGATAAAGAATTTGAAATTTATTCAATATTATTAACTAAAGAGGGAGAAATCCTCAAAGAGGAAACCCAAAAAGGTTCTATCAGAAATGCAGTTGAACTTGGCAGACGCATTGGAGAACATTTTCAAGATTATGTTTAAATGGAGGAATTTAATTGAAAACTGTTAACGTAGGAGTTATAGGTGTAGGTGCAATGGGTGAAAACCACGTTCGTGTCTATCACAAAATAGAAGAAGCAAATTTGATGGCAGTAAGTGATGTAAGTGAAAAAGCACTTAAAAAAATCGAAAAGAAATATGGTGCTAAAGGATACACTGAATACAGTGCATTACTCGAAAACCCAGAAATTGAAGCTGTAAGCGTATGTGTTCCAACTACATTCCACCACGCAGTAGTAATGGAAGCAATCAAACATGGAAAACATGTTTTAGTTGAAAAACCAATTGCATTCACATTACAAGAAGCAGAAGAAATGATTGCAGCTGCTAAAGAAGCAGGAGTAATCCTTGCAACAGGACACGTTGAAAGATTCAACCCAGCTGTACAAAAAGCTAAAGAACTCGTTGAAGATGGAGTTATCGGAGATATTGTATCTGCATTTGCAAAAAGAGTAGGACCACTCCCACCAAGAATCAAAGACGTTGGTGTATCCATCGATTTAGCTATTCACGATTTAGACATTATGAATTACTTATTTGAAGAAGAAGTTACACAAGTTTACGGTACTATGAACAGTATCTTAGATGACTGTGACTTTGAAGACCATGCAGAAATTATGGTCAGCTTTGATAACGAATCAACCGGTATTATTGAAGTAAACTGGTTAACTCCATACAAACGTAGAGAATTAGAACTTACCGGTACTGCAGGAATCATCTCTGTAGATTACATGAAACAAAGTATCGAAGTTTACGGTAAATTTGCTAAAGATATTCAAATTAAACATGAAGAACCTTTAAAAGGAGAATTAATCTCATTTTTAAACTCAGTAGTCAATGGAACTGAACCAGAAATTACTGGTGAAGATGGATTAAAAGCTCTCAAAATGGTTATTGCTGCAAACAAATCCTCCAAAGAGCATAAACCAATTAGTTTTGATGAATTATACTAGGTGATAATGTGAAACAAAAACTCATCGAAAAAGCACAAGAATTAAGACACCATGGATTTACCACTGGAGAAATTGCTGATGAACTTAACGTAAGTATGGATACAGCAAGATGGTTAACACTTCAAAAAGCAGAAGTAAAAACCGATGCACCAGTAGACTTTGCTATCAACTGGAAAAGCATTGGTGGAAATTCCACTCGTTTAAGCTACGTTTCAGGTGCTTTAAGTGACATGGCATTATCCCATGGAGAAGCAGATACTGTTGTAGGTATTGCAGTTAGTGGAGTTCCATTTGCAACTGTAATGGCTGATTTCATTGAAGATATGACTGGAGTAGATACTTCCTTAGCTATTTTCCACCCAAACAAACACAGAAAAGATCACGATGAAACCGATGACGAAGGTGCAATAAGTACCAACTTCGGTAGTGTTGAAGGAAAAAGAGTTGTTATTGTAGACGACGTTATTACCAGTGGAAAAACAGTAAAAGAAGTAATTCATACAGTAAAAGATTTAGGTGGAGAACCTACCTGTGTTACTGTATTAATTGACAAAGCAGGACTTTCTGAAATTGAAGGAGTGCCTGTTGAATCCTTAATTAAAATTAGTAGATTATAAAAAATCTACTTCTAATCTTTTTTTTAAAAATATTATTGATATAATACATCAACATCATCAAGTGTTAATTTATCATCACAGGAATCTACTTTTTCAGCACAAACCCCTCCGATAACACCAATACTTTGAATATTATTTTTTAAAACAGTTGTAGAAATAATTCCATGACCTTTTGAAGATAAAACAAATAAATCAAGAAATGTTTCATCTTCCCCTACAATAAATGCAGGTTCAATAGACTCACAGGCATTGGTTTGGACTTTGATTAAAACATGTTTCATTTTATCATCATCCTCAATTCCAATTTCACGTCTGATATTCTCATCTAATTTTTTTACTTTTTTACTCCAGTTAATCTGATTGTTCATATTCTCACCTGTTTTTTATAAAATAAACTCAATAGTGTGGTTTTAAAAGAAAATAGCTATTTTAAATAAAAATACACCAAAAAAGTGTAATATATACTATGGATTAATTCATATTTGAAATTTTTGAGAATTAAAAAAAGTTAAAAAATGCAGATATGCAAATAAAAAAAGAAGAAAAAATGTAAAAACAAAAAAATTATTTAATCTTTGAAATACAAGTCAGATGGTCTTCCAATATATTCAAAATCATCTTTATTGTTTAAGTATTTAACACCAATAACTTTTTTGCTTGGGAATAGAGTTACAACACTCATTCCATCATCAACATCAATGTTAATAAATCTTGGATGTTTACCATATTCAGTTTTAATTTTAATTATTTTATCATTTTCAATAAGTTCAGCATGTTCAAATTCATCACTTATATCGGTAGAATACCAATGTTGAGGAAGTTTAACTCTAATATCTAACATATCTAATAACTCTTTAACATGCATTTAAATCACCATATTTAATCAAACTAAAAAATGAATTTTGTTTTTATCAATATCTCCAATATTATGAGGCTCCGGAATATCATCAGAATGACCAATAGCCAAAATGCCGACAATTCTATAATGAGAGTCGACTTTTAGGATATCACGTACAATTTCTTCTGAATTTTTACCATCACGATTTCTCAAATGGACCTGAACCCAACAGCTTCCCAAATCCAATTCTGTTGCCATTAGATGCATATATGTTAGTGCAATAGATGAATCTTCACACCATGTATCAGCAATCATTGTATCTGCTAGAACAACAATAGCTTTATTTGCATTTGCAATCAAATCAGCACCATGATCTTTGCATTTGGAAAGTTCTTCTAAAGTTTCTTTGCGATTGACAACCATAAAGTTACACGGCTTTCTGTTCATGCTTGTTGGAGCAAGAAGTGCTGCTTGTAATATTTTACCAAGCTCTTCTTTTGTAACAGGCTCGTCAGTAAATGTCCTTGTACTTCTTCTTTTAAGCATGGTGTCAATTAACCTCATAATTTAAAGTTTGTATTTCACATATAAAAAATATTTGATATAATTTTAGAAAAAATACTGGCGAAATATGTAAACATTTAATAGAAATATCATACATACATTATTACATTAGGTGAATTTTAATGGATTTAATAGTAGCAAAATTTGGTGGTACCTCTGTTGGAAATGGAGGAAGAATTAAAAAAGCTGCCGAATCAATAGCAAAAGAATATAAAAAAGGAAAACAAGTAGTTGTTGTTGTATCTGCAGTCAACAAAACAACAGATGACTTAATAAAGCTCGCTGATGATGCAATTACTTGTAACCTCACGGACAGACAACATGCTGAAATTGTTGGTATGGGTGAGAGAACCTGCGTTAGATTATTCTCTGCTACTTTAGAATCATTAGGAGTCAAATCAACATATATTGACCCATATTCAGATTTATGGCCAATTATTACCGATTCCAACTACCTTGAAGCAAAAATTGATTTTGATAAGACAAATGAAAAAGTAAATAAACTTAGAAACTTATTAGATCAAGGAATTGTTCCTGTTGTATGTGGATTTCTTGGAAAATCAGGCAATCACATGACCACATTAGGTCGTGGAGGAAGTGACATTACTGCATTTTTAATTGGAGAATGTTTAAATGCAAATGAAGTAATCATTGTAACTGATGTTGATGGAGTTTTATCAACTGATCCAAGAAAAATATCTGATGCAAAGCTTCTTGAAAGCATTACTGTTGATGAGATGAAAACTCTTGCAACACACGGAGCTCAGGTATTGCATCCTAATGCACTTGACTATAAACATCCAAAAATTGATGCTAAGATTATTAACTTTGAGCACGGTGATTTAAGTTCAAAAGGAACCAAAATTATTGGACCTAAAGACTACAAACCAATTGATTTGTATGAAAATCCTGTTGCATCAATAACAATTGTTGGAAAAAGTTTATTAAACAAAGTCGGAATTGTATCCACACTTTCAAATATTCTTTTGGAAAATGGAATCAATCTCTTTAAGATGAATCCCCACCATAACTCAATTACTGTTTTTATTGACAGTAAAGATGCAAATAAAGCATATGAGTTATACCACGATCATGTTATTGAAAATGAAGATTTAAGCTCAATTTCACGTGATAAGGATACTGCAATGTTTAGTATAACAACTCCTGAAATCAATGAAATTACTTTGACACATCTTTTAGTTGAAAATGACATTGAACCTGTCTTAATCAACTATACTAAAACTGAAATTTTATTATTTGTTGAGTGGGAATTCAAGTACGAAGTTTCCAAATTACTCAACACTTACAAAAATTAATTAATTGATGTAGATTACACAATTCTAAAAACTAATTTTTAAAATTTACATCAATATTCTTAACTTTTTAATTCAAATTCTTGAAGAAATAATCTTAAGTTTCATTTTAATTAACCGAAGAATTGATTTAATTAAATGAGAACTCATAGCAAAAAATAAGATAATCTATTTTTTAAAATTTCAAACAAAAAAAGACAGAATTATAAAAAGTTCTATAATGTTGCAGTTTGCAACAATATAGACTTGTACAAAAATTCAAAGTGCGGCAGGCACTTTGAATGGCATTTTTCACGACTTATTATTAGCCATCATTATTTATTAATTTTCTATAATATAAATTAAATGGTTTTGTTCTGAAGGTTTATGAAACCTATAATTTAAAACCAGTACCTACAAACTGAGCAACATCACGACCGACATCATCACTGACATCTACAATAATAATAGAGGATGTTCTTCCGTTTTTACGACAATAAGCCTCAGCAGTTAGTTTATTTCCTTTAGGTGCAGACAAATAATTAATGCTTACTTGTTGAGCAACAGTCGGTTGATGGAGCTGATTAGATAAAACAGCAAATGCAAAATCAGACAATGTGAAGATTACACCACCCATAACACCACCATAAGCATTTTTATGAATATCAGTTATCTCTAGAGAACAAATAGCTTTATCTTCGGTTAATTCATCTAGAGTAACACCAGTTTCAACTGCAAATTTATCCTTATAAAAAAATTCTCTTGCTTCTTCCAATGAATTAAAATTAGCCATAAAACTACCTCAATTTATAAATTAGTAATAGTATTAAATAAAGTATTGCCCAAATATTAACTAAGGAGAAATATTATGTCCAAATTAACATTTAAAATAGCTGAAAGAACAGATTCAAAATTAATTTTAGAATACATTAAAAAGCTTGCAGATTATGAAAAAAGATCAGATGAAGTAATTGCAACCGAAGAGTCTATTGAAAAATGGGTATTTGATGAAAAACAAGCAGAAGTAATATTTGCTCTTGAAGATGATATTCCAATTGGATTTGCATTATATTTCTTAAGTTTTTCAACATATCTCGGTAATGTAAATATGCATTTGGAAGACTTATTTATCGATCCAGAATACCGTGGAAACGGATACGGAAAAGCATTACTCAAAGAACTTGCAAAAATAGTGCTTGAGAGAGGTTACGGTCGTTTTGAATGGACCTGTCTTTCATGGAACCAACCAAGTATTGATTTTTATGAATCAATCGGAGCTAAACAAAAAGACTGGAATGTATTCCACTTTACCGGTGATGAACTTAGAAATTTTGTAGATGAATAAACCCATTTACTTTCTTTTTTTAAACAATTTAATAAAATAAAAAGATATTTAAATCCAGATTAATAAAATTGTTAAGTGAAAGATAATTCTTTCATGAAGAGATAAAATGTGATTTAAATATCTGAAAAATACCCAGATTTTATAACATATCCTAGACAGTTAAAAGGATACACATGGTATAAACCATTATTAACCATAATCCTTGCAGGAATCTTAACTAGTGTCTTTACAATGATTCTTGTCATTGTTGTTTCAGGAGGAAGCACTTCTGCAATGGCAATGTTAAACGGAGGATATGATGGATTAAACACATACTCTTTCAGAGGTCTTGTATCATTGGCATGTACTGAAATGTTAGTACCTGCAACATTAATAGCTGCAAGACTTGTTGGAGGAAGACCAATTTCTTCATACTTACATTCTAGAGAAAGCTGGAACTGGAAATTGTTTATTTATCCATTGATAATAACAGTATTAGTTCTTATAATCCCGTCAATATATCTTATATACACACATAAGTTAACATTTGACAATCATTTTACAATTGTAACATTATTACTTACTTTGATTCTTGCACCACTACAAACCTGTGGTGAAGAACTCTTATACCGTGGAGTAATAATGCAGACCTTAGGATCCTGGTTTAAAATACCAATTTTAGCAATTATCATACAATCATTGCTTTTCGTAGTTATACACCCATATAACTTAATTGGAATGGTTGACATCTTATTCTATGCTCTTTTCTATGGTATTGTTTCCTGGAAAACAAAAGGTCTTGAAGCTTCAATGGCTATGCACACAGCAAATAACACTTTCTTATTTATCTTGCTTGGTGTAGGATTAAACTTCTTTGGAAAAGATACAAGTATGGAAATTTTCTTATTAAATGCAATATTTACTGGAATTATTACAGTAATTGTATTGTTCTTAAATAAGAAATATAACTGGTCAGAAAATTAAATAAAAGGAAAATATTTACTTTCCCAATTCTTTTTTTATTGAAAGAAACATGTTTTAAAAAATATTACAGGAGAAAACAATAATGGAACACCCAAAAGGATTTTACATGTTATCTTCAGCAACAATGCTAGAAAGTTTCAGTTATTTTGTATTCGCAGTGATACTAGTACTTTATATGACTGATGTATTGCATTTTACAGATTCATTTTCAACATATTTCTTTGGAATAGCTTATGGTATGACTTATTTATTCCAAATAGTTGGAGGATATCTAAGTGACAGATATTTAGGAAACAGAAAAGTAGTATTAATCGGAATAATTTTAATAGCAATTGCACAGTTGATTTTTACATATGATGCAAGTCCATATCACATATCAGCAAATATGGCAAATCATTCCACATTTTTATACACAAATCAAGAAATATTATTCCTCATTGCAGTAATTGTAATGTCAATTGGAGTGAGCTTTTTTACAGTAAGTATAACTTCATTTATTAGTTTATTTTACAAAGAAGACTCAAAACTTGTTGATTCAGCATTTTCAATATTCTACTTATTCAGAAATATTGGAGGATTTCTTGCACCAGTAGTTGTAAGCAGTGTTGTAGGTATTCACGACCCTAAATTATATCAGTATGGATTTTTATATGGCTTTATTGCAATAATCGCATGTTTAATTCTATTTTTAGCATTTAAAAACAAGACTTTTGTATCTGTTGATGGAAAACCACTTGGAGTTACACCATCATTTAAACTTCAAAAAGAAAATAAGCAAAAAAGTAGTGCTAAATTAAGCAAATCAGAAATCAGTAATTTAAAAGCAATTGCGTTAATATTAATGGCAGTTATTGTATTTTAATGTTCAGCCAACAGATATTTACAACAATTATTCTTTTTGCAAAACAGCACGTAAACAATATACTTCCAATTATTAATTCACAAATATCCCCTTCACTTTATGTATCTATAAATCCACTGTTTATCATAATCATTACTCCAATTTATCTTAAATTATTCCATAAACTCAGTGAAAAGAATATGGCAGTTAATACATATACAAAAATAGGAATAAGATTGTTATTAACAGGAATTGCATTTTTAGTTCTATTTATTGCAACACATGATTTAAATGCAAATACAAAAATAAACATGGTTTGAATCATATTATTCAGTTTCTTTTTAGATAACGCAGAACTACTTATAATACCAGTTTCTTTAAGTTTAACTTCGAAATTGGCACCAAAAAAATATGCTTCATCAATAATGGGGATATTTTATGTTTCATTCAGTATTGCTTCAATAATTGGAGGAGTTCTAGCATCAGCATTCCCGAATAATAGTGCAACAATGCTACTCAATACAATTCCAATTGCAAATATTCAAACATATTTCATAATATTTGCAATAATAGGGCTTCTTTGTGGAGCGTTATGGTTATTATTTAGAAAGAAAATTGAAAACCTTACCACAATATAATAATGGTTAAAGTCAGTGAAACTGGCTTTACAACCATTTCACCATTATAAAACTAAAAAAGAGCTATTCTAAATCAAATAGCTTATCTTCATAGTTTTCAACAAAATATCTTAAATTTTTTCTACCCCTTACAGTAAAAGTGTGGCCTTCTTTTTCAAGCATTTCTTTTTGATATTCTATTCCACCAGGAAACTTCGGATTTAATTCCCCATCTTTTTTAAGAGTTCTCCAGAAAGCTATTTTATTATCATCACGCTCTTCACTAGCTTTTGATGCTAATGATATAAATATTCCTGCGGTAAGTGGGCAAGTAAATTCTGCATTATACTTTTTAGCCAAGTATTCTCTTATTTCAACCATTGTAATTACTTTTCCTTCAGGAATTTTAGACATGATTTCATGATATTCAATTGGTGGTGCAAGAAGCATGTTTTCTCCACCATAACGTTTAATAGACTTTTCATCTTCAATTTTGATTACTTTTGGCATGTCCTTTGAATCATGCAATTTCTCATTAAAACTTTTACGTGCCCTAGTTTTAAATTTCACTTCAAAAGTATAAAATATTATTCTAATAATTGGAATAATGTTAAAAAAAGTAGTTTTAATTGAATGAAGATTATCTTGTTAATTGATAAGATTAAAAATTAGTGTATTTAAGAGGGTGAGAGAAAGATTTTCCCATCACAAAATGTGATGGAGAGTTTATCTTCTCAATGATGTTTTCTCTATTTAATTTAAATATGGCTGAATCTATACGATTCCTTGAGCATTCATTGCGTCAACAACTTTTTTGAATCCAGCAATGTTTGCTCCTGCAACATAGTTTTTCTCCATGTCGTATTCTTTAGCAGCTGCGTCAACATTTGCAAAGATGTCTTCCATAATACCTTTGAGTTTTGCGTCAACTTCTTCAAAGGTCCAGGATAATCTTTGAGAGTTTTGAGACATTTCTAATGCGGAAGTAGCTACTCCACCAGCATTGGATGCTTTACCTGGTGCGAATAATACGCCATTTTCTTGTAAGTATTCAGTAGCTTCAATAGTGGTTGGCATGTTTGCTCCTTCAGCAACAGCAGTAACACCATTTTCAACTAAGATTTTTGCATCTTCTAAGAGCAATTCGTTTTGAGTAGCACATGGTAATGCGATGTCACATTTAATGGTCCATACACCTTTACCTTCGTGGTATTCTGCGCTTTCTCTTGCTTCTGCGTATGCAGTTAATCTTTCACGTCTTACTTCTTTTACTTCTTTGAGTAATTCTACATCGATTCCTTCTGGGTCGTAAATCCAACCGGTAGAATCGGAACAGGTTACTGGTTTACCGCCTAATTGTTGAGCTTTTTCAATAGCGTAAATTGCTACGTTTCCAGCTCCGGAAACTGCGATAGTTTTACCAGCAAGATCAATGTCATTTGCTTTTAACATAGCGTTAGTGAAGTATAATAATCCATAACCAGTAGCTTCAGTTCTTGCAAGGGAACCACCAAAGGTTAATCCTTTACCAGTTAATACTCCTTCGTATAAGTTTGTGAGTCTTTTGTATTGACCGAATAAGTATCCTACTTCACGAGCACCTACACCGATATCTCCAGCAGGTACATCAGTGTCAGCACCAATGTGTTTTGCTAATTCAGTCATGAAACTTTGACAGAAAGCCATAACTTCTCTATCAGATTTTCCTTTAGGATCAAAGTCAGATCCACCTTTTCCTCCACCAATTGGAAGTCCGGTTAAGGAGTTTTTGAAGATTTGTTCGAAACCTAAGAATTTAATAATACCAACGTTTACAGAAGGGTGGAAACGTAATCCGCCTTTGTAAGGTCCAATAGCACTGTTGAATTGTACACGGTATCCAGTGTTTACTTGTACTTGTCCGTTGTCATCTACCCAAGGAACACGGAACTTGATTTGTCTTTCTGGGTTAGCTAATCTTTCAAGAAGTGCATTTTTTCTGTATTCGTCTTCATTTTCTTCAATTACAACTCTTAAAGATTCCATTACTTCACATAAAGCTTGGTGAAATTCTGGTTCTCCAGGGTTTTGTTCAATAATAGTTTCAATTACTTCATCTACGTATGACATAAATTATTCCTCCAAAATTAAATTTCTAATTTATTTGAGAATATTATTAAATTAAATTTTTTTGCTGACTTTGCAGCAGATTTAACAATATAATTAATTATATGGATGTTCTCATATTTAAATATTATTCAATTTTTAGTAAAATATTAAATCAAATCCCATATATTTTAATAATTATATTAAACAATGTACAATAAAATATAACAAATAATAATTAATTGAACATAACTTTTAAGATAAAAATTTAAAATGTCTAACTAAAATAACCAAAAAATGGACAAAGTCGGAAAATCATTGCCAACCAACAAATTCCGAAGTCATGAAAAATACAAAAACCACATTTTCAAACTAAAAAATCATGAAAATCCGAACAATATATAACAGTATTTTAAAAAAAATAAACAAAAATATATAGAAAATAAAAAAGCACATTGCTTTATATACCCTTATCGACAATATACAATATATCATACACTGAAAATTAAATTTTAGTGTACAAACTAGCAAGGTGATTTAATGAACGGGGACAAAGTAACAAAAACACAATATGATAAATTAAAAAACAGCTATCTTGCAAAAAACAGAACACTACACTCATTGTATGTAGAAATTAACGAGGAAACACCAGTAAACCAACAGTTATTTTTTAAATTAATCAACAAGATCCGCCAAGAAGAAGGATTAAGTGATTATTATACAATAGATAAAAAGAAAAAAAGAGAAGCAATATTATAGAAAAATTTGGAATTTATTCCAAAATTCTATAATTAGTATTCAACATAATATCTTAAAACAGCAGCAATACCACCAAATGCTCTGAAAAGTTGCATACCTTCTTCAGTTTCAGTGGAAATGAATTCTACAACAGTATTCATTTCTTCTGCTTTTTCAACAAATTCATCAGCTAAATCTTTAGACGCTACTTCTTTAAAAGTATCATTACAGTTAGGACATTTTTCATCGAATTTATCTGCTTCAGCCTGAGTTTTAACAGTTGCTTCAATTTGAGTACCACAGTTGGTACATTCAAATGTTTTACGCATGCTGGATAAATCTTCAGAGATAAGTAAAGTGTCTACAGCACCCATAATCAAGTTAGTTCTAACCTGATTTTCACCGTAGGAACATAACCCTTTGTCTTTGGTTAATTCTTTTAAGAATCTTTGAACTTGTTTTTTCTCATGCATTACATCTAAGTTATCTAAGATGTCTGCAGATTTATCAATAACTTCACGAATACCAGGTTCTCCAGTATATGAAGTATCTACTGTTGCAATTATTTTGTCTTTAAGTTCATATTGGAGGTAATCTCCTTGAATGAATTCTTCTTTGGTAAAACCAGGTCCACCAACAATAATTCCTTTTAAATCATCTTTGAGATCTAAAAAGTCATCATTCATATGTTCTCCAACACGTTTTTTAAACTCGTGAGCAGCAAGGTCAATTACACGGTCAAACCTTCTTTGTGATTGTCCCCCAGCCTTGTGCTTACCTGGAACACCACTGGTCAAGTGAGATAAAATATTAACTTTTTTACCTTTTAATGTAGCAATAGTAGCTTCTTTTCTGTCAACTACTGCAAGACCGTAGGTATCTCTTTCTTCAATGATTTCTTCTAAAGGTTCAACGAAAAATTCGTTGTTACATTTATACCAGTAGGTTGTAATTGGTTCAGGTGGTTCTAAAACGAATTTTTCCATCTTTTCAGTACCCGGACCACCTTTAGGAATCATACCTACAAATAAAACTAAACCATTTGTAGGAGGTTGTTTGTATAAACGTATGCTTTGTAAGATTACTTCAATTGCAGATTGTACATTTTTTCTTGTTTGTTTACTCTTAATGTTAGCACTTTGTCCGAGTTCATCTCTCATGTGCTTACCAACATCACTTAATTGTTTATCAGGCGGAATGTAAACGGAAACAAGCTCTGTACCTCTACCTCTTTTTCCAGATAATTCTTTTAAAGTTTTTTTGAATTCATATAATTCTTTTGATGATACTTCAGCCATGTTATCCCTTATAATAATTAAATCAGTATAATAGTATAAATTATCTTTTTTTATATATAAATAATTAATGAAAAAATAGCCTAATTTTGACTAAATCACCAAAAACAATAATATATAATTAAAAGAAATAAGAATGTAATGAAATGGAAAATTGGTAATGTTAAAATAGCAAATCAGATAGTTCTAGCCCCAATGGCAGGAATATGTGACCATGCATTCAGAAGTATAATTAAAACCATGGGTTGTGGTTTAATTGAAACTGAAATGGTTTCAAACAAAGCAATAATGTACAATAACTTCAAAACCCAAGAAATGCTATTTATGAAAGATGAGGAAAGACCTATTTCACAGCAAATCTTTGGCTGCGGCACAGAATCATTTAAAGTAGCTTCACAATACATTTATGAAAATATGAAACCTGACATTATCGATATCAATATGGGATGTCCTGTTAAAAAAGTAGCTATTAAATCAAAGGCAGGAAGTGCTCTTTTAAAAGATCCAGACAAAGCAAGAAAGATTGTTGAGACTGTTGTAGATACAGTTCCAATACCAGTTACTGCTAAAATTAGAAGTGGATGGGATGAAAGTAGCATTAATGCAGTTGAAATGGCTAAATTAATAGAAGATGCAGGTGCATCAGCAATTACTGTTCATCCACGTACCCGCCATCAAAGATATGATGTTCCAGCAGACTGGTCTTTAATCAAAGAAGTTAAAGATAGTGTTTCAATCCCAGTTATTGGAAATGGAGATGTTCGCTCCTGCTATGATGCTAAAAGAATGCTTGATGAAACTGGCTGTGATGCGGTAATGATTGGAAGAGCAACTCTTGGAAATCCATGGCTTATAAAACAATGTATTGACTATATTGACCATAATATTGAGCCTGAGAGAATTTCAGTTGAAGAAAAAATAAAAATGGCAAAAAGACATGCAGATATTCTTGAAAAGACACTGCCTGAAAAATTAGCAATTTCAAGAATGAGAACCCAGACTGCATATTATATGAAAGGAATGTATAGAACTGTTGATATAAAGCCAAGATTGTTCAAAATGAACACAAAAGAAGAAATATTTGATTTATTGGATGAATATTTATCAACCCATAAAGATGATTTTGTAAGAATGTTCTAATTAAAAAACTTTATAAGACATTATAAGTTAATTATTAAAGTAAGTGATAGTATGGTTTTAAGAAGATGCCCACAATGTGGTTCAACAAGTGACGACCAATATGGTTTTTGTATTAAATGTGGTTATGAATTTCCAAAAATAGACCCAACAAAAAAACAATGTCCGTTATGTGGAGTAGAAAATCCTGACGAAGCAGAATTTTGTGTTAAATGTGGAACACCATTAGTATTGAATAATTTTAATGCTCAAGGAAAAATAAATCCAATTATAATTAATAAAAATGCTGGAGCACCTGTTTCAGCACCAGCCCAAGGAAAATGGACTAGATTGATTATCATATTTGGATATGTTTTCTCAATTTTAGGTGGTCTTATAGGATTAATCCTTGCACTTTATTTAGTTACAAGAAAAGACCCAAGCCTAAGAAAACACGGAATTATCCAGCTTGCAATATTCGGATTCTATGTTGTAGTAATTGCTGCACTATACGCAAGTGGAATGATACCGCCTGAATTAATAACTAACTATACTCAACTACTCGCTGGAAATTTTACCCGCTAAAGGTAAATACATAACAATAGCACCATCACCATTTGAATAATACTTAGGAACAACCCTATCCTGTTTAAAATTAAATTTTTTGTAAAATTCAATAGCTCCAGTATTGTTTTCATTAACTTCAAGAAAAATTGTATCTAAATTAAGTAAGGACAATATTGAGATCGCCTTAACCAAAAGCTGGGTTCCAGCTCCCAAACGTCTGTATTTTTCATCAACAGCTATTGAAATAATATGTCCGTTAAACTCATATTTAACCCAAAACATTACATAACCAATTACATACCCTTCATGTTCAGCTACTAGAAATCCTATACCCATTTCATATAACTGCTGAAACATTTTCATCCCGTATGATTGGTCAAAAGATGAATTTTCTATTTCAAAAACTCTTTTTAAATCATTTGGATTAAATTTTCGTATAATCATAATCAATAACTATAAACAACAAGATATTTAATTGTTATTAAAAAAAGCAATTAACTCTAATCAGCATATAACTATAATAAAAAAATAATCAAATTAAATAAATTGACCAACACATTATTTAAATCTAAAAGTTATAATACTGAATCAATTTTTATCCAAACATATAATAACATAAAATAACATATTTAAACACATGACTGTAGAAAATGAGATGTATACCATAATCAAGGATGAAATGTATGCATTACTTGATAAAATGGTTAATGACTTCAATAGAAACTATGATAAAAAGAAATACAATTGGATACTCTCAGGATTTAGTCCGAAAATTGTTTCAAACATGGTTTTTGTTAGTAGTTTTGAATCAAAATATGGAAACATGTTTGAAAATATTATCCGCGGAATATGTGAGTTAAACTACGGTGAAGAAAATGTTCCAACAACCATAAAAGGTGTGGGAATAACTGATGAAGAATACGAGAAATATACTGAAACATTCAATAAATCTGGACAATTTATTTTAAGTAAGTTCGATAAGAAAAAGAATGATGGTGTGTTAAGTCAATTTAGAGCAGATCACTTAGCACAGGGAACTGGTAGAAGTAGAAATCCTTCAACATTAACACAAGACGAATTACCAAAATTACTATCTAAAGAACCAATATTATCAGAAAATATTATTGCACAACCAGTAGATTTAGCTTTTTATGATAAATTTGAAGGAAACTGGAAATTATTTGAAATAAAAGCAGGGGGAGATTTGGATAGTAGTAATGCACCTAAAAATGTTGAAAAAATGTTAAAAATTTATTCATCATTAGGAGATAAAAAAGCAAATTTGTACTTTGCAACATTATACCATAAAAATGGAGAAGGAAATACCTGGACAGGAGTTGTTAAAAAACATTTAGGCCCTGATTCAATATTGATTGGTGAAGAATTTTGGAAACAAATTCTTCGCGACATTTCATTTGATGAATTTATGGAAACATACCAAAAAGCTTTTGAAAGTACTGGATTTAATGATAGGTTAACCGAATTAATTAAAGAAACAGCACTTAATACAATATAATCTTAATATAAATCCATTTTCAACCTTCACCAACCTAACTATATTAAAATTGAAACAGAATATAATGTTACCTTAACAAGTTATTCCATGAAATTATCAATAGAAGTTTGGGGTCTTTTAAGATTATGAATAATCAAATGCTCAACATCCCGATCATTTCTACCCCTTACATTATATGAATATTTTTTATCAAAAACTTCAATATAAATCCCTTCTTTATCATTATATAAATCCCAAATAAAATCTGTTTTTTTAATAATAAATATGAATTTAGCTTTAAGATTATAAATGCAATTTGCTAATCTCTTTTGATCTTCTAATGTGAATGAATTATCATCGTATGTGCTGAATTCTGTATCATAAGGAGGATCAAAGAATATAAAATCATTTTCTGTGAAATTATAATGATTTAAGAAATCTTCAAAATCACAGTTTGAAATATGGGCATTGTGCAGTATATTATAAGTTTCAGGCGAAAATAAATTATCTATTTTATCTTTGAAATTTTTTTTATTATAACTCATACCACCATAAGGAATATTATATTCCCCATTTTTATTGTATCTAAACATTGAACCATAACAATATTCCCTTACAAAATAATAGTTAGCAGTATTCTCCTCTCTTGAAACTTGAATTTCGTTAAAAGCAATTTTATTCAATTTATATCTTTCATGCATATAAAAAGCACTCTTTAATGCTGTTTCCATATTGTCTTTAATCTGTTCATCAGTGAATGGTTTATTCAAGTCTAATTTAACAGTTCTTTGTATTTTAGAAACAAAACTTCGTTTAATTTCATTAGAGTACACATTTTTATTAAGATAAATATTATCAGGAAAATCACATATAAATAAATTTATATTATTGTCAATGAAAGAATTAATTTGTTCTTTAAGTTCCTTTTTATCAATTTCACCATTTTTAAATTTATCATATATATTTTTAATTTTTGAATACAATTTCTCATGGATTTTCTTAATATCATTCCAATATTCATTATAACTTAATAATATTTCTCTTAAGATTTTTCGAGTATCTTCTTGAGACAGTAATTGATAAAATTGAATTAAATAAATTAGAATGTACAGGTAAAGTTCTTAGAAACGATAATCCTATAAAAAATATAAAAGTTTTAACAGGT
>SAMEA3663215__coassemble_118_pt1 | contig 35824 bp, 33 predicted proteins | sample SAMEA3663215__metabat2_high_PE_014 | metagenome-assembled genome bin SAMEA3663215 (sample SAMEA3663215) | pig gut metagenome | biome: pig gut; feature: pig-associated habitat; material: faeces | place: China | collected 2013 | reverse complement strand
AATATAGTTTATATAATAATTTTTTAAATCTATTATAAATAAGGGATTAAAATGAAAACTGTTGCAATTAATGGTTATGGAACCATCGGTAAAAGAGTGGCTGATGCTGTAGCTGCTCAAGATGATATGAAAGTAATTGGTGTAAGTAAAACTAGACCAAACTACGAAGCAAGAACTGCTGTTGAAGAAAAAGGATATCCATTATACATTGGAATTCCAGAAAGAGAACACTTGTTTAAAGAAGCAGGAATTGAAATAGCAGGTACTGTTGAAGACATGATTCAAGAAGCAGACGTTGTTGTTGACTGTACTCCAGGATCTATTGGACCACAAAATCTTGAAATGTACAAAAAAGCTGGCGTTAAAGCTATTTACCAAGGTGGAGAAGACCATGATTTAACCGGTCTTTCATTTAATGCTATTTCTAATTATGATGATTCATACGGTGCAGATTACACAAGAGTTGTATCATGTAACACCACCGGATTAACCCGTACATTATCTACAATTGACCCAATTGCAGATATTAAAAAAGTTAGAGCAGTAATGGTAAGAAGAGGATCTGACCCATCTGAAGTCAAAAAAGGTCCAATTAATGCAATTGTACCAAATCCTCCAAAAGTTCCTTCTCACCACGGACCTGATGTAAAAACAGTTATGAACGGAATTGATGTAACAACTATGGCATTACTCGTACCTACTACCTTAATGCACCAACACAATATTATGGTTGAAATCAACAATGAAGTTGAAACCGAAGAAATCGTTGAAGCATTAGAAAAACGTTCCAGAGTAATGGTAGTGTCCGCAGAAGAAGGTTTAGGATCAACTGCTGCATTAATGGAATATGCTAAAGAACTTGGAAGAAACAGAAACGATTTATACGAAATTCCAGTTTGGAGAGAATCCATTAATGTTGTAGGAAACGAATTATTCTACATGCAAGCTGTGCATCAAGAATCTGACGTTGTTCCTGAAAACATTGATGCTATCCGTGCACTTTTAGAAATGGAAAGTGACAACGAAAAATCTATTGCTAAAACCAACAAAGCTATGGGAATATTCTAATTCCCACAATTTACTATTTTTTTTACGATTTAAATGAAACAAAAAGTACTTTTTGGACCTGCTGGAAGTCCTGTTGATTACAAAGGCGCAGCATACAAAGCTCCAAAATATATTTCCCAAGAGGGACTTGATTCTTATGAATACCAATCACCATATGGAGTAAGAATTGGAGAATCTTCTGCAAATACCCTAAAAGAAGAATCCGAAAAACATGACATTTTAGTTTCAATGCATGCTCCATATTACATTAATTTATGTGCAAAAGAAGAATCAAAACTTGATAAAAGTATTGGTCATTTAATAGCTGCTGCACGTGCTGGTGAATGGATGGGTGCTTACAGATTAGTATTCCACCCAGGTGCTTATTTAAATAGAAAACCTGAAAAAGCAATGGAAATATCTAAAAATACCGTAAACAGATTGTTTGAAGAACTTGAAGCTGAAGGTATTGAAGAGTTCACATTTGCACCAGAAACTACTGGTAAGAGAACTCAACTTGGAAATGTTGGCGAAGTTGTTGAATTATGTGCAACTTTTGATCATTTTGAACCAACAATTGATTTTGCACATGTACATGCAAGAGGAAGAGGTTTTTTAAATAAAAAAGAAGATTACAATTGTATTTTTTCAACAATTGAAGACCAATTAGATATTGACATCTTACACTGCCACTTTACAACAATTGAATATGGAAAAGGTGGAGAAGTAAAGCACCATACATTAGATGAAAGTGATGAGTATGGACCCGACATCCACGATTTGCTATCTAATTTAATTGATAATGGCTGGAATGCAAATATTATTTGTGAAACTCCACTTAGAGATGTGGATTCACTTAAAATGAAAAAAATATATGAAGAATTAAAATAATATTAGCTTTAACTGAGAGAAAATAACATTAATTAAGAAAGTGATTCAATGGTCAAGATATCTGTAATTATACCAGTTTATAATGTTGAAAAATATTTAAAAGAGTGTTTGGAGAGTGTTGTTAACCAAACACTAAATGATATTGAAATCATTTGTATTGATGATGGCTCAACAGATTCATCACCATCAATTCTTAAAGAGTATCAAAACAACGATGAAAGGTTTATTATTATAAACCAAGAAAACAGCGGCCCAGGAGCTGCAAGAAACAGAGGGATTAAAGAAGCTAAAGGTAAATACACCTATTTTTTAGATTCTGATGATTATCTTGAATTAGATGCTCTTGAGAAATTATACGATGTTGGTGAAAAAACAGATGTTGATTTTATAATTTTTAAATTAAGAAGATTTTGTGATGAAACAAAAGAATATCTTACTTCCCCATATTATGATATGGCAAATATTGAAGATGAATTTAAAAATAAAGTAATTACATACCAGGATATTAAAAAACATATCTACACAATGGTTGTTTCAACACCTGCAAAACTTTATAGAACTGATTTAATTCGAGATATCAAGTTTCCGGAAAATATTCTTTTTGAAGACAATGTATTTTTCATTGAATCAACATTAAAATCAGATAAGCTATTTATTTTAGATGAATACTTATATAACCGCAGAATCCGTGACAATTCAATTACAACATCTGATGAAAGCGATTATAAGGACACAATTACTATTTCCAATCTTATGGTTCAAATAACAAAGGATCTTGGAAAATACGAAGAGATGAAAGAATATATTTATCCTCGTAAAATAGGAAATACAAACCTTATTATTAATCAGATAAATAATCCTGAAATGAAAGAAGAGTTTTTTAAAGAAGTAAAAGAAGATTTCAAAAAGCATTTGGATGAATATGAATCTGATGATTTCTTTGTCAACAAATTAAATGATAAAACCAGACATATTTTTTATAGTGGAATAAACTGCAAAACCAGTGAGGAGTTTATTTTATCCATTAAGTTATTTGATGCTGAGCATAAAATTAAAAAGCTTAAAAAGAAAAACAAAAAGTTAAAAAAAGAAAACAAACGTATTAAATCCACAAAAGCATACAAAATATGGAAAAAATACATTAAAATAAAAAAGAAACTGTTTAAATAATTAATAATCTTTTACAGAGTCGATTAAGTCATCCATATCTTCAAAAAGATTATTGATATCTTCAATATCATATTCATTGGAACTTAAACGAATAACCATCTCATCTATTAAATCATTCATTTTACCTATGAATGTTTTTAATAGCTCAATTTTTTTATCAATTTATTTTTCAACAAAATGATTTTTACCATCACAAACATCAACCATTTTTTCTTGTAACATCCAATTGCATATTAAATAGCTTGTTGGACTCATTAATAGATGATAAAAACTTATTATATGAGAAATGATTAGAATCAAAAAGTTTATTTAGCAATTCCTTAGCATTTTGCTGTCTAAACTCATATTCTTCATCTATAGCATCAAGAGCATCATTATATCTGGATTGAATTTTTTCAACATTCCTATTATTCCTTTGAACCTTTTTTCCACATTGAGTGCAAAATTTTTGATTAAAATCCAATTTAGCTCCACAATAAATACAAAAATGATTTTTATTAGTCATCGAAATAGTATTTTAATCTTTATTTTAATAAATATTATGATTTAAAAACCCCATCAAATATTTAAACAATTAAAACAAATGTTAAAAATAAAAAAAATAGGAGGGAGAGTAATGAAAAATGATAACAAAAAAGCAGAAAGCAAAACAGCTAATCAAAAACAAAATACTAAAAAAGCAAAAACCAACGAAAGTGCTGAATGTGTCATTTTAAAACCTGTTGGATATCCATTTGAATTTGGTTTAATGGATGAAGATATTGAAATTACCAACATTGAACTGTTTGAAGAATATGCACGTGAACAGTGGCTAGGATTAGTTGTAAAAGAAAATTCACATTTATTTGATCAAAAAATTATTCCCGACTATGGTTTTGAAATCGTAAAAGCAAAACCAAATAACTCATTAATTACTGAAACAACCAGAATTAAACTTATTACTGATGAACTGGAAAATAAGAAGAAAAAAACTGCATTCAAGTCAAATATTCATCTTTCAGATATTGTTGGACAAACTAATGCAAAAAATAAAATCAAAGTTATATCCAAGTACTTAGAAGACCCTGAGAAATTCGGACATTGGGCTCCTCGAAACATTTTGTTTTACGGACTTCCAGGTACTGGTAAAACTATGCTTGTCAAAGCACTTGCTAACGAACTTGATGTTCCATTGCATTTAATTAAAGCAACAACATTAATCGGTGACCATGTGGGAGATGGTTCATCTAAAATTCATGAATTATTCAAAAAAGCAAGTGAAGACTCACCATGCATAATCTTTATTGATGAAATTGATGCTGTTGCACTACACAGATCATTTCAGTCACTAAGAGGAGATGTTTCTGAGATTGTAAACTCACTTTTAACTGAAATGGATGGAATTAATGAAAATGATTCAATAATTACAATTTGTGCTACTAATAATCCAAGCAGCTTGGATTATGCAATCAGAAGCAGATTTGAAGAAGAAATTGAATTTAAATTACCTGATGATGAAGAAAGATTAATGATTATTGAGAATAATCTTAAAACTATGCCTCTAGACTACAATCTTGATTTGGAAAAAATAGTAAAACAAACAAAAGGCATGTCTGGAAGAGACATAAAAGAAAAGATATTAAAAACTGCACTCCACAATGCAATTGCAACTGAGAGTGACATACTTACAATGAAAAATATTGATTATTCTATAAAATCAACCAAAATTAAAAATAAAGATGTTAAAGGGATGTTTGAGTAAATTTAATTAAAAATATACTCACACGCTGCAAGAATATCCTCATTTTCATCTTTTGCAGCTTTTTTTACTTTTTTAGAAACATCATAAAATATCTTATTAACAATAGAATTTGTTAAATTATCCAATATTTTATCGCTACCATCTACATCACTTAACTTGCCAATAGCTTTTTGAGTTTCACGTTCACGTATATACTCCATAGATGCTCTTAAATTACCAAGTAATTCATCAACTTTCATTATTTTAAAGGATTCTTTAAGTAAAATGAACTCATCATTGATGATATTTTCTGCTTCAGCAAATTCCTTTTTTCTAAGGTTAGTATTTATCTCAGCAATTTCTCTTAAGTTGTCAATATTGAATGACTTGACACCTAATTCCAAAACATCTTCTGAAATATCACGAGGATTTGCAATATCAATTAACATTAAGCTTTCATAATCCCTAGGACTTTTTAATAAACGTTCTTTAGTAATAATCGGGTGAGGCGCACTGGTAGCACTAATAACCAAGTCAGCAGTTGCCAAATACTTTTCTAGGTCATTAAATAAAATAGCTTCACCGCCTAAATCCTTAGCAAGGTCTACTGCAACATAATAAGTCCTGTTTGCAACAAAAATAGCATTTAAATCTTTCTCAGCAAGTGCTTTAGCAACTAATTTACCCATTTTTCCAGCACCAATTACCAAAACAGATTTGTTTTCCAAATCACCAATATATTTTTCAGCCAAATCAATAGCTGCAGAACCAATTGATACAGAACCTTTGTTGATATTGGTTTTATTTCTAACAACCTGACCAACATGAATAGCTTTTGTAAAAATAGCATCCAAAATTTTACCACAGTGACGATCTTTAACTGCTTTGTGCTTTGCATCCTTAACCTGACCTAAAATCTGGTCTTCTCCAACAATCATAGATTCTAAACCGGAAGTCATACGTAAAAGGTGCATAACAGCAGACTGACCATAATCAATAACAATACTCTTGTTTTCATGAGAAAGTAACTCTTCATCTTCAGGAATATGCTTATTGTGAATGAAATATTCCTTTCTGTTACATGTACTAATCTCAATATATTCAACAATAGAATATTTTTCTTGTAGTTTTGCAAATAATTCGTCAATATCTTTTGAAATAATCTCCATAGACTGAATATCTGCAAGTTTATGGTCAACTCTTAAATTTAATATCAATTTAATCCCCTTATCAAATCGTCAATATAATCTTTGGCTTCGACAATATTTCTATTTTTAATTAAAACATTGATTTTTTCATCTTCAAAAATTTCATAAAGACATTTTCTTCTATCTTTCTGGTCTTGAACGATTCCTTTTAATTTGTTTCTGGCATAATCCTGAAGTTCTATTTCCAAGATATCCTCTTCAGTAATTATTGATTGAATTTTTTTTCTTAATTGGCGAGCCATAAGTGGGCTTTTTCCACCGGTAAAAATAGAAATTTCAATATCTCCAATATTAAAACTTGTTGGAACAATTACATTTCCTTCACTAGGAAAATCTGCTCTGTTAAGAAGTTTATCTTCAGCAATTTTAGAAACATAATTGGACAGGGTTCTATCCCCACTAGCTATTACAACAAAATCAGACCATTCAACTAAATCATCAACGTCCTCAGTAGAGCATAAAATAGCTCCTTTTGATACTAATTCATCAGCCAAATTATCTCCAGCCAGTTTAACATTAGCACCATGGTCTAAAAATTTATTTGCACGTCTTGTTGCAACTTCGCCAGTTCCTAAAATAAAAACATTCAAATTAGATGTTTTTAAATAAATAGAAGTCCAGTCCATTTTAATCATTATCAAGAGATTTAGCACGTAAAACTTTTACAGCAGCCCTTAAATCATCATTGCATTCTTTTAAAACATCCATTGCTTCAAGTTTGGTAATGTTGAATGTTTCTGCTAATGCTTCAGCTTTTTCATCAGGATCAGGTTTAGTAACTCCAACTAATCTCTCAGATAATTGTTTTTTTAAGTCTAAGTATTCTTCATGACTTAATCCAATACTATTTAATGACATATCTCTTAATGGACAAGGTTTAGATGGTTTACAACACCATACAAGTGATCCAAAGCAGGTTCCTGCTCCTTCACCTAATCTAGTTTCCCTACCGAATTGAGTTTTAATTTCAATATATTCTTTAGGAGTTAAGTTAACTTCCTGTAATGCATTTAATACTGGGCACGGTTTTACTGGAGGACAACAAAAAGCAAGTCCTCTGACATCTCCTCCTCTACAAATATGAGACGGCGCATCTTCCCAAGTCATAATAAACCTCCAAAAAATTCTTTATCATTGTAAAATTATTATTAAGAAATAATTATAAAATAATAATATAATTTATTCTACCAATAAATATATAATCTTTTTTATAAATTAAATTAAAATTAAGTATTATGAAAGAAATTTTAAAAATCGAAGACATAACCATCACTGTAACATGGAAAAATATTAAAAATATGTATCTTCGAGTATTGCCACCAAATGGAGATGTTGAGGTTTCTGCTCCAATTGCCCTACCACAGGAAGAATTGGTTAATTTTATTAAATCCAAAAAGCAGTGGATTTTAAAAAAACAAGACATTATTTTAAAAAATGATATTAAAGCACCTCTAAAATATAAAAACGATGAAAAACATTATTTGTGGGGAAAACAGTACAATTTAAAGTTAATTTCTAATGATAACATAAAATCAGGTTTTGTTAAGGATGATACTATTTTCCTACCAGTTTCTAAAAGAAGTACAATCGATATACGCCAGAAAGTATTAGTTGAGCTTTATAGAAGAGAACTTCAAAATAAAATTCCTACATTAATGGCTAAACACAGCAAGATTATTGGTAAAAAACCTTCCGAAGTAAAGGTTAGAAAAATGAAAAACTGGGGAAACTGCAGAAAGGACGGAAGAATAACACTAAATTTAAATCTTGCAAAAAAAGACCCCAAATGTTTAGAATACGTAATCATCCATGAATTATGTCATTTAATTGAATTTAATCATGGAAAAGAATTTAAAAAATTAATGGACAAATACTGTCCAGATTGGAAAAAAATAAAAAAAGAATTAAATGAATAAGAAGATTTATCTGTTTTCTTTAAGCATATCTTCTTTTTCATCTGCGGTTAATTTCTCAACAATTTCTTCAGGAGTACCAATATCTAAGAGTTTTCCCCCTCTCATTAAAGCTGCTCTGTCACAGACATCTAAAACGAAGTCCATATCGTGAGAAATAATAATGAATGTTTGTTCTAATTCAGTACGTGCTTTTAAGATAGAATCAGTTACAATAACACGAGTAATCGGATCCATTGTACCTGTTGGTTCATCCAAAACAATTAAATTAGGTTCTTTGATTAATACTTGAGCTAAAGCAACCCTGTGTTTTTCCCCTACACTTAATTGATCAGGATATTTATCAAGCACACTTGCAGCAACATCATCAGCAAAACCAACAGTGGTTAATGCATGAATAGCTTTAATTTTACCGAATTCTGCAGGTAAATTTAAACTAATTGCATCAGTTAAGTTACCAAGAACAGTTCTGTGAGGATATAATGAATATTCTTGATGTAATAAACCAATATAAGGCATAATACGTCCACGGTTGAGTGGTCCAACTTTGGTCATGTCAATCCATTCATCACCGAGTTTGATTTGGATATTACCTCCACTTGGTTCAGTTAATCCCATTAACATTCTTGTAGTGGTTGTTTTTCCAGAACCACTTAAACCTACAATACCAAAGATTTCTTCTTTATTAATAGTTAAATCAACACCATCTACTGCTTTAACAACACCACGTTCAATGGAGTAGTAATGTTTTTTAACATTTTCAAGAACTACTTCAGGTTCTCCGAATTCAGGAATTTCTGGTTTTTCAGGAATAGGAATTGTAGCAACGAAATCATTTACTACAGTCTCAGCTTCTCCTTCCTGTTTGATTTCTCCACCTTCTAACCAGATTACCTTATCTGCTAATTCAATCATTACTTCTGGCCAGTGAGAAGTAATTAACATGGTGATTCCTTCATCTTTTACACCTTCTTTTAATGTGTTATGAAGTTTGATAGCAGTTTGAGGATCTAAAGTACCAGTAGGTTCATCAGCTAAAAACATCATAGGTTCTTTAGCTAATTGTCTTGCGAGTACAACTCTTTGTTTTTCCCCACCACTTAAGTCACGAGCAATGTGAGTAATCCTATGATTCATTTGAACCATTTCTAATAATTCCAATGCTTCATAAATTTTCTCATCATATTCCTTATCGTCAGGCATTGCCCTCATTACATTTTCAATTACAGATTCTTCGTCGTATAATGCGAAGTTACGTTGTAACATGATGGAAATTCTTCTTTTAATACTTGCAAATAATTTCCTCTCAGCATTAAAGAAGTCAACTTCTTTTGCTTCTAAAGTTGCTCCACAACTACATTTTTCACCAGCATGAGAAGGAGACTCAACAGCTAAACATTCTGGACAAACAGCAACATTAACTAAAATCTGACCAGCATCTGGTTTATACTCAGATGTACCTCTGAGCATATTAATTAAAACAGATTTTCCACTTCCACTACGGCCTAAAATACCTAATGTTTCTCCTTCAGTAATTTTTAAATTAATATCTTTAAGAACATCAACACCATCAAAAGTTTTAGTAATATTTTTTAGTGTTATAAAATCCATGAAATCACCTTATTAATCTAATTTATATTTTAATCCATTAATAATACTTTCTAATAACAATTGTTTTAAAAATAAGCAATTAAGAAATATGCCTTAATTTTAAAAAAAATAGAATAAAAAAAGTTAGAAATCAGATATTTTGAAATCCAAACTACCTGAAATAACACTACGAGCAATAGAAAATCCATCAACACCGCAAGCAATCATCTTTTCGACATTGCCTCTTGAGTTGACAGAATTGTTTCCAATGATTTTAATATCAACATCACTGCAAAGTTCACCTAAAAGTTCCCAGTCTGCTTCAGCGCCTTTTTTCATTGCATCAATATGAATATAATCAGCACCTGCATTTTCAATTAAATTAGCTATTTTTAAACAGTCAACACCTTCAACATTAGCTCTGATTTTAACTGAAACTTCACTGTCAACATTATCAACAATTTGAGAGATGAAATGATTTAAATCATCTCTTTTTAACATTTCTTGGCCACAACCAATAGCTAAAATTTCATTCTGGCGACAATGACAATTAATTTCTACAATATCCAAATTTTTGATATTACCAACATCAATAATAGGTTGTGGATTTGTTGAACGAACATTAGCTGAAACTTTTACATGATTATGAGTGTTTTTAATCAAATTGACTTCATTTTCAATGTGATTAAAAATATTATCTAAAGGAATGTCGAATTCTTTTCTTCCCCTTTGAACAATTTTCTTACTTGCTTCAAGTGTAGGGGAATCTAAGCTGTATCCACCTAAAGTAGCCACATTAAATCCATAAGGAATAACCTTGTTTAAAAAACTAGCATCAGTTATGCCAGCCATTGGAGCAACTACCTTAAGCATACAAATTCCTCAAGATTATTTTTCAACAACCCAAGTCCACATTTCATTATTATGTGCACGGATTTCTTCAAGACCAATGTCTGCCATATAAGCAGCATCTTCAGCATTTTTAGCTCTTCCAATTCCAGCTTTGAGCTTTATGCCGATTTCTTCATCAATTTCAACCATTATTTCTTCAATGTCTTTCTCAGTTAATCCGTTACATGGAGACATGAAGTTGTCCCCTCCAATGAAGAATAATAATGCTCCTTTTTTAATTAATTTAGTCATTAAGTAATGTTGAGCTTTATTAACACTGAAACTTGTATCAAAAGCAGATTCAATATCGGTTAAAGTTTCAGTGACACTGTTAATGTCAATATGAGCTGCTTGAACGAAGCTGTCTTCTTCACTAACTAAACTGTCAATAGCTAAAATTTCTTTTCTCTCACCTGATTGAGCACTACCTGCTTTTTGAAGAGCGATAGTTGCTAATCTTTGAGCTTCGTGAGGAGTATCTGCAGCTGCTACACCCATACTTACAGTAATAGGGTATTTGTTTCTAATAGATCTTTGAATTCTTAAATGGTCTTCTTCATCTAAACCATTTGAGATTGCAAGCAAGTTATCAAATCTAGTAAAGAAAACTAAACCTTTTCTAGCACCAAAATAGCTGTTTAAATCAGCGTATAATCTTGCTTGAAGAATTTGTAAGTCAGATTCAGTCCTTGGTCTTGGAGTGACAGTCCAAGGTCCATAATTGTCAATTTGTATTAATGTCATTTGTATCATTGAATAACACCTTCCCCCTAAGGAATACAATCCTTAATAATTTTAGCCAAATTAATTTTAGCATCTAAATTATCCATAATTGTATTTGTAGTTATTACCTTATTAACTATTTGATTTATTTTGGCAATTTTATCTTCATCTTGTACATCAATTACCATTGTATCTAAAAAATCTTCATATAATGATGCAACACCAATTGATGAAACATCAATATCCAATGCTTTCATAAATTTACTTGCAGGCCCTGAAACAGAATCAGAACCAATAATTGGAGAAACTGCAACAACATAAGTTTCTTTTAGTGCATCACGAACACCATCTAAAGACAATATTGGTGATATTGAAGTAATTGGATTGGATGGGCCAATAATTACTGCATCAGAATTCTTAATAGCTTCAACAATTCCATCACTTGGTGAAACATTGGAGAATTTAATATCTAAAACTTCAGGTTCACTTTGATGTTTAATTAAAAAGTCATGAAATTCCAATTCACCAATATCAGTGATAATCTTAATTTCAGAATCTTCTTCACTCATAGGAATAATTCTTGAAGCGATTCCCATATTTTCTGCTTGAATTTCACATGCTTTTGAAAGACCATATTTTTCCATTAATTGTGTCTTTTGTATTTTAGTTGCACGGTCAATGTCCCCAATTCTTAAAAGTTCATCACATCCAAGTTCTTTGAGACGTTCATGAGTAATAAAAGTATCATTTTTAACTCCGTACCAGAATTCATCATTAATCATATCTGCCATTGTATACAATACAGTATCAATATCTGCAGAAACATAAACACCTGAAAAATAATCATTTTCAAGAGTATTAACAATGATTGTCAAATCTTTAGGATCAATGATTTCTTTTAATCCCTGCAATAGTTTTGGAGTACCAGTTCCACCAGATAAAACAGTAATCATTAAATTCACCTAATTTCTAAATACATCAAATTCTTTAGGCATAATAACTGATTTGATTGTTGAATTAACATCTCTTAATGTATCAAAGCTATCGAATCCACGTACGATAACAACAGGAAGTCCTTCATCAGCCTGACCCATAATAAGTGAAGCTGCAGAAGCTAATTCATCACAGGTTGCAATTTCAGTAGTTTCAAGTTCTCTTCCGTATAAATCCTTTTCACCGACTCTTTTCCATATTGGTGAAATACCAGAACATCCAATTGCAGTACCTATAGCACCAAATCTAAATGCTCTTCCCTGAGTATCAGTTATAATAACTGCGATTTCTTCGCCAAATTCTTTTTCTAAGGACTCACGAATTTCAAAAGCAGATTTATCTGCATCAACAGGCATTGGAGTAACTAAACCTTCACCAACATTGGACTCATCAATACCTGCATTAGCACATACAAAACCCTGTTTTGTTTCTGTAATTATAAATTTAGGACCTACAGCAACAATTTCATTTGATTGTTGAATAATTGATTCAACTAATTGAGGGTCTTTTTTAGCTTTTTGAGCAAGTTCAATAGCCTGTGGAGATGGAGTTAAATCATATAGTTTTATGAAATTCTCTTCAGCTTTTGAGATTAAAGTTTCAGCAATTAAAATTATATCCCCATGGCAAAGCCCACAGCCCTGTTTTTCAATAGCTTCTTTAATAATTTTTGAAATATCACTACTACCATCAATAATAGGAATATTCTCTAAACCAAATAATTCAATACTCATAATAATCATCTAAAACAAGTTTAAAAAAAAGAAAAATTATGGATTGTAGACGTCAATAGTCCACTCTCCATCAAAAATCGCAGCAGATGAAGTTACAGGCTTTTCATATTCTGCAAATGTACCTTCATCGAAAATATATTTTGCTGCATGAGTTGAAGTATCTGCTTCAAATTCAACAGCATCAGGAAGTTGAGAACCATATGTTGAAATGAATGCTGCTTTTCCATATGGAACTTGTTCAACTAAAATTTTATTGTCGTTAACAATACTTATGTAACATTTATATTCATCTTCATCTTCGCTAGCTTTAACAACACCAGCGATTCTTGGAGTGTTATAACTGTCTTTTTCATAATCCATTGTAAGTAATGAATATGCAAGTGCATCTCTTAAATTCATTCCTAAGCGGATTTTGTCTGCTATAACATCAGTTTGTGATCCGTTGGATACAACTGCTACATCACCAACAATCTGAATACAATTGTATGTAATGTATGGATTTTCAAAGATATCTTTTTCAAATCCTTCTTTTGGAACAATAGCTGCTCTATTTTCATATTTAAGACATTGTCTATTTGGAAATGATCTGCTTGAAACCCTATAAGCGATATAAGGTTTGCCTTCGCTGTTCATTCCTGTTGATAAAATTCTACCAGTATACATTTTTATCCCCCTCTAGTTTAAAGTTGTGGACGTTGAACAGCTTTTTCAGGTGAAAATCCAGCAGGAACAACGATATCAATCTCACCAGGTTTGATTGTAATTTGACCTTTGTCCATTACTTCTGCTTGAACACCTACAGCACTATTCAGAATCGTATCAGATCTGTCAACACCATTAACTGTAACTTTATGTAAATTAGCTACAGGAACGACATAATATTCCTCACTACCAGAAACAGATGTAACGTTAGGTTTTCCACCACCATCAACATCTTCTGAAGTGTCTGCTGTTTGAACATCCTCTGAAAAATTACTAGTTACTACTAAAAAAATCATTATTGTGAATAAGATATCAATAAGCGGAACTAAATTGATATTTGGCTTGTTGTCTGAAATCTTTTTTTTATGCTTTCTAACATCAATTGCCATTTAATCACCTATTGTCTTAGTTTACTTTCAGTAATTTCTGCATTAACATTACATTTTTCCAAAATAATATTAGAAATACTCTTATCTAACATACTTGGTTTAAAAGAAACTTTAATATTTGCATATGGATCAGAGATTAATCTTGTATTTACAACACCTTCAGCTTCTTGTAATGCTTCAAGTGCACATTCAACATTTGAATCAACTCTAATTTTAACTACTGCATAACCCCAGTTGGTCATTTTAGTAGCAAGTTCAATTTTATCCATTTCTACTTCAATAAGTCCTTGGATATAAGTATGAAGCGGTATTAATATAATTGTTACAGCAAGACCGACAATAGTTGTTGTCAATGCAACGTAAATACCTTCAGCCATTGCAGTAGGATCAGGATTAACACCTAAAGATTTGAAAGTCATCCAAATACCAATAACAGTACCAATTAATCCTAAAAATGGTGCTAACTCAATAAGAGTCTTGATTGTACCTACACCCTTGGTCATTTTTCCGACTTCAACGATGAAAATTTGTTCCATACTTTCTTCAACTTCGGTTTTATTCTTATAACCAATTTTTAAAGTTTCAGAAATAATTCTGGAAATAGGATTTTTAAAACCATTAATTTGTTTTAAAGCCTCTACAGCCCCACCTCTTTCCATAGCAGTAGTTACAACTCCGAAAATTTCAGTTGTATCTACTTTACTAATTTTTTTAAGATATGCAATCTTTCTTATTGCGATAATAAGACCATAAATACCAATGAAAAGAATCACATAAGTAATGACTCCACCTTGGGCAAAAATATCCATTATCCCATCAATGATTAACATGATACTTTCAATAATCATTTTTATCCTCTATAAATATTAAATTGAAAAATTGTTATACGAATACTTTATAAATTCATATACTTAAATATTTTTTAAAATAAGCGCTAATTTACTTCATTTTTGCAACTGTAGCCCATGATTTTCTAACAAAATCAGGCATTTCATCATAAGTATAATTAGTTAAAAATTTCTTTGTTGTTGGGTCTGAAGGATAACCTGAACCAATTCCACCAGATTTTATAAATTCCTTATTGATTTCTTGAATTTGAGCATCCCTTTCTGCTTTAGCAATAATAGATGCTGCACTAACTTCAATGTATTTATCATCAGCTTTGTGTTCAGCTATAACATCAAATCCAGTATCTTTGCATAAATTATCCTGAAAACGCTGTGCTTTGACATCAACAGCATCAACAATAGCTTTTTCAGGTTTTAATTTTAAAATAATGCTTTCCATAGCATTTTTTTCTATTTCGTTGAGATTGACACCACTTGCTCTTAATTCATCAATTTCGCGAGCAGAAATTACAACAATCTCATATTCAAACATCTTTTTTAGTTTTCTAGATAAAATAGTTCTTCTATTTGGAGTAAGTCTTTTAGAATCTTTAACTCCCATTCTCTCAAGAACTTTATCCATTTTTTCAGGAACAATAACTCCTGCAATAACCATTGGGCCTAAAACAGATCCACGACCGGCCTCATCAATTCCTAAAATATCCATAAAAATCAGTTAAAAAAAGTAAAAAAAAGAGAAATAAATATTAAAATTTATTTCATAGCTCTAAGACGAACTTCAGGTTCTAATGCAAGAGGTTCAGCTGCAACAATTGCAGTACCTTTTGCTACAACAGTCATAGGGTCTTCGGAAACTTCAATAGGGATAGAAATTTCATCGAAGATTCTTTCTTTCATACCACGAAGTCTTGAAGTTCCACCAACTGCAACTGAGTTATTGTAAACACCCATCATTAATTCCGGAGATAATCTTTCTAAAACAATGTTTAATCCATCAATGATTTCTTGCATGTAAGGTTCAGCTGCTTCTGCAACAAGCATGGAGTCAATGATAACTTTTTTAGGTCTGTTGGTTTCTAAGGATTTACCTATGATTTCAACACTGAGATTTTCTAATTGTTCGGAACAGTGAACCATACCAACTTCGATTTTAGCAGATTCAGCATCATGAATACCAATAGCAACATCGTATTTTTCAGCTACAAGGTCAACAATTTTGTTATCAATGTCATCTCCACCACATCTAACAGTTTCAATATCATTAATACCACCAAGAGAGATGATAACAATATCAGTTGATCCAGCACCAATATCAACAACCATAGTTCCGTTTGGTTCAGCAATAGGTAATCCTGCACCGATAGCTGCTGCTAATCCTTCACTAATAACTAAAATATTTTGTGCTCCTGCTTTTCTACCAATTTCTTCAGCAGCATTTTTTTCTACTTCAGAAGCATCTCCAGGAATACCGATAACAATTCTTCCAACGCATTCGCCTTCATCTATACCGATTTGCATTGCTTTAATTAATAATGCTTGAGCTTGAACAACATTTTCAATTACACCTTTTTTCAAAGGTCTTACAGCAAGAATATCCTCAGGAGTTCTTCCTAACATTTTTTTAGCTTCTTCACCAACAGCTAAAACTTCTGAAGGGTCGTCTTTTTTAACAGCAACTACAGATGGAATTTGGTATAAATCAAATTTGTCACCTGAAGGTTTTGCGATTACAGTGTTTAATGTTCCTAAATCAATTCCTAAACTATTGCTAATAACTTTGGCGTCATTAATCTGAGGTTCTTCTTCTTTTCCAAAAATATTCATGATTACTCCTCCGTTACAATATCTTTAAAGTCAATAACGAAAATTCTGTTAGATGTAGCTATACTTTGAACTTTTTTAATTTCTTCTTCTTTGTCTACAGAAATCAAAATTGTTGATAAAACAACTTCATTTGCATTATAAAATGGTTTCAATGCAGATTTAACGAAATTAGGTAATTTAACATCATTACTTAAATCAACATCAATAAATGCAGTAGTTTGTGAATCCTGTAAAATTGCAAAAGATACTTTAGATCTCTCGATTACTGAAACTGTTTTTTTAATGACATCATCAGGTGCGACAAATACCATTAAATTAGGTTCTTCAGTTAAGTGTTTGCGTAAAATCCTTATATAAGCTCCACCATACTGATTTGCAATTTTTTTAAATTCATCAATGTAAATAGAGTTTCCGTAAATCATGATAAAATCAAATTTTTTATCTAATTTACCTTCATTTAACATTACATGTTCTCTGAACAATATTTTAACTTTATGATTTGATGCAATAGCTTTGTAAACTATTTTATCAACCAAATCAGTATTTCCTGCAATAAGACACCAACTTTTTTCGATTTCATAATCATTATTGGAAGTTATCCTTGCAGCCTGTCTAAGAACACGTATATTATCCTCTATCATTTAACTACCCACAGAATCGATTTAAATTTAATCTACATAAATAACATTATCTTTATTAAAAAATATTAAATTTAATTAAGTTATTTTAAAATCTAACATCTTAAATTAAAGAATGCATAAGCCATTTATTAAAGTTTAACCATTATTTATTTATAAAAAAATTATTATATATATTTTATCTTTTATGAAAGATGTTCAAGGAAATCTAAAAGCAAATCAATAAATAAAATTGAAAACATTACTTGCAATCTAACCAAATAATAAAAAACTAAAAAAAATAAGTATTATTAAGAATTAAATACTACTATACATAAAAATAAATTAAAATAAAAGAGAACATTAATAAGAAATAATGTATAAGAGTAATACTGGAGTTTGAATATGGAAATTGAAAATACAAATATGAAAAGTTTTATAGCATTGTCAGATATTATATCCCTGTTGAATATGTCCTCAGGATTTTTGTCAATAATATTTTCATTAAACCATAATTTCTCAATAGCTGCAATTCTTATGATAATTGCAATCATATTCGACTCAGCAGATGGTTGGGTAGCACGTAAAATAAATAGGCAAGACGAATTAGGTTTTGGGAAGAACATTGATTCATTATCAGACATTGTCTCATTTGGAGTTGCTCCTGCAGTATTCCTTTACAGTTGCATCAACACCACCCCAGGCATTTTTCAAATAGTAGTGACTCTTGTTAGCTTATTAATTGTTGTTTGTGGAGTTTTAAGACTAACTAGATACAACGTAATTGCTGGTAAAATAGATACTCAGGATTTTATTGGATTTCCAATTCCAGGAATATCTTTAGTAATGGGTTCATATTACTTAACAGGATTATTCAATCCATATGTTGCAATTTTACTTAGTATAATTGTTTCATTACTTATGATAAGTAATATCAGATATCCTAAATTTGATAATATTCCTGTAATAGCTGCATCCTGCGTTTTAATATTATTATTGATATTACCAATCAATATAATCTTATACAATGTTAACATTCCGGCGATATTATTACTATTATTCTGCTTATACTACCTAATAATTAATTTAATTAAAAAATGAGCACCACTTACTCCTATAATTAAATTACCATCTATCATCATCAAACTAGGAGTATAAATAATGAACAGAAAACCAAGAGATCCATTACATCCAAGAGGTTTTGAACAAACAAGACAATTAAAAGAACAAATTTCACATGAATACTCAAAACCCAAGAAAAAAGACGATGAACTAACACCACTAAAAAAATTAAACCACAAGCTTGGAGTTTATTTAAGTCCAAAATCCGTTGATATAACTGATGATGAAAAAAAGAAGAAAATCGGTGTTATAATAACCATTTTTGTTTTAATTACATTAGTTTCATCAGCATATTATTTTTTAATTTATGAACCGTCACAAGAAAAGTTAAGCCTTGCAAAAACAACAAAGCTAAATGAATTACATGAATTATACTCAGGCCCCCTAACATCATCTCCAAATTCCTACTTATTAGAAGATAAAATCAATGAGGCACAAACTCCTCAAAAGGTTGAAAATATAAATATAATGGGAATGGCAACAAAAGACTGGAAAAACTATCATAAAAAATCGATTTATATAAATTCAGACAAATACAACCGTACAATGGCAGTGTATCTAAATGAAAGTAAAAATACAATACTTCCTGCAAAAAAAGCTATAAAAATTGTAAATGAAAATGATGCTGAAATTTTATCTAAAATAAAATTTGATGAACCAAACACAGTATCTGTTCCTATTTTAATATCAAGACTTCAGGCAGGAGCAGGTCTTGTTAATGTTGGAAGCGTTGTTGATATTTACACAAATAACAATGATACAACAAAAAACTACACCTCAAACGATACCAGTCCGGATATAAGCGGATGTACTGTACTTGCAATTATGAGATATGAAGATAATGGAGAAATTGATTCTGAATATTCAAAGTCAAATACAAAAGTAAATGGAAATAACACCAATCCAAAAGAAAACACCAAAGCTTTTTCATCAGATGTTTTAGAGCTTATAAAAGGGTCAATGCTTAAGGGATATGATGAAAAAGAAACATTTGAAATGCTTAAGAATTATGGAGTTAAGCTATCAAATTATGAAAGGCAAATTAATTTAGGTGATTTGGATGCACAGTATATGCTTTTGATTGAAACACCACAGGAAAAAGTGGAATATGTCTTAAACAATATGGACAATATCATTTTAACTATTCCAACCTCAAAAGCCCCTGACTGGATGATAAATGAAATAAATTCAACATACCACCATTAAAAAAAGTATTATATTAGATTTAACAAAAGTGATACTATGAAAAAACCAACTATTTCAACTATAGTTATCATTATTTGCATATTAATTATTGGATTATATGCAATGGGAGAAGTGAATTATTTTTCATCAAAAATAGCTGTAGAAAAAAATATCGATTCTCCAACAATTTTAATACCAAAAATTGGTGTAAATGAAAAAATAAACAATGTTTCATTAAACCAAGGAGTATTAAGTGATCCTGGAGCAAATATCCCAACACAGGATTATGTTACATTATATGGTCACAGAACACTTCAAGGTTCACCATTTTTCAGATTAAATGAGATTGAAGCTGGTGATTTATTAGTATTGGAATGGCCTGGCGTCGGAGAGATAAATTACACAGTAACAAATAAAACAATAGTTCCGGGAACTTCTGATGCACCGGTTGGTGGAAACGAGTCATTATTCTTAATTACCTGTGATCCAATTGGTTCTACAGAAAACAGAATAATCGTTGAAGGAACCTTTGACAGCCAAGGACCAATAGATAATGTTGTACTAAAAGAAAATCCTCAGGAGTCTTATGGACTTATTATTGCAGCAGCATTCCTGTTAATTGGGCTTGTATTTTCATATTTCTATCCACAGGACAATAGAATGTATGTATTAGGAGCTGTCGTAATAATTGCAGTAGTTTTATTCTATTTCTGCATAAATCCAATACCGTCTGAACTAATTTATGAAAAAATCATATTCTTAAATGGAGGCTTATAAATGGACGTTGATAAAGAATATTTTTCAAATATCACAACAAGAGAAAGAGCCATCTTTGAAGGTGCAATAAGTATGGGTGCACTTTTCCACCAATTTGTAGGAACACCCGTTAACAAAACCACTAAAAAAAGCTTAGAAACAAGCATGGAAGACTCATTAAGACTTCAACCAGCTATTGAAGATGTTGATGTTGATATTAGATTCGACAAACTTGAAGAATCAATGACAGAATTCGACTACACATCTCTTACCGGAGATATGCTTGATGTAAAAATATATACAAAAGTAGACAACGTTAAAGCGACAATTAGAATAGAATTCATTGAAGAACTTAATTATCCTTTAATGTATGTTGAAGAGATTACAGAAGATTAAAAGTTAAAATATTTCTTTTAAATCTTCTACTAATTCTTTTAAATGTTCCATTTTAATATGGTTCATTAATACAACCCTGATAGCTACTGGACATTTAGCAACAGAAACTTTCCAGCCTAATTTTTCCAATTCTTCTGCTAATTTATGAGTTTCCATTTCAGGATGGTTAAATGCAACAAGATTTAATTCCGGTTCACAAATAACCTCATAACCTATTTTTTCAAGATTTTCTTTTAAAAATTTAGTATTAACCATTAAATTTTCAATTAATTTAGAATAACCTTCTTTTCCGAAATATTTCATGATTGCATAAGTAGCTGCAGAAGCAGCACCCGAACGTGTTCCAACAATTGTTGATTGGGTTTTAACAGTTAAGTATGGGGAATCAATCGCCATAACATCCAAATATTCCTCTTTTCTGAAAATAATTCCTCCAGCAGGAATTGGTGCCAAACCCATTTTATGAGGATCAATTGTTATAGAACAAACTCCTTCTAGTGAAAAGTCAAAAACAGGTAAATCATATCCCATATCTCTTAAAAAAGGAATGGAAAATCCACCAAAAGCAGCATCTACATGGAAATAAATGTTATTCTCATGTGCAATTTTTGAAATTTCTTCAATTGGGTCTATTAAACCTAATTCAGTAGTACCTGCAATAGCTACAATAGCAACTGTTTTATCAGAAATTAACTGTTTAATTGATTCAACATCAATTTTATAGTTATCCAACTTAGCTTCAACAATTTTTAAGTTTAACATGTCTGCAGCTTTTTTAAATGAAAAATGAGCAGATTGAGGGACAATAATTTCTCCATCAACAATACCTTTGTATTTTCTAGCATGATTTCTAGCTGCACGCATTGCCATAAGATTAGCTTCAGTACCACCAGTTACAATATTACCATATGGTTTTTCAATAGATAATAATTCACCTATAGACTCAATGACTTTATTTTCAATTATTTTCGTACCTTTAAAAAGACCAGGATCTCCTAAATTAGCATCTAAAAATTTATAATAAACTTCCTTAGCAAAGGGATGTGCTTTTGTACACATTGACCCTAAGATTCTACCATCACTATAATCATGGTCTAAATCTTTAAGTTCGTTTAATTCATCTAAAATAATATGTTTATCTATTGGTTTTTCATCCATAAAATAACCTAATTTAAAATTTTAATAAAAATAAATAAAGAAAAAAAAGAAAATAAAAAGATTATTCTAAACGCTTACGTGCAGCATCGAGAATAATTTTTTGTTCTGCTCTAGCAACAGTTTTTCTAACTTCAGCTATAGCATCAGTGTTTGAAGATACACTTGTAATTCCAAATCCAACAAGTTTTTCAACAATACGAGGTACACTACCTGCTTGACCACAGATACTGCATTTAACACCTGCTTCAACACATTTTTTGATTGTCATTTCAATCAATTTCATTACTGCAGGGTGTTCTTCAGAGTAATGTTTTGCAACGTATTCGTTGTTTCTGTCAACAGCAAGAGTGTATTGGGTTAAATCATTGGTTCCTAAACTTACAAAGTCGATTCCAACAGCAATGTAATCTTCAATAGTTAATGCTGCAGCAGGAATTTCAACCATCATACCGAATTCAACATCTTTATGAGGTTCTAAACCTACTTCAGAACAAAGTGCTTTAGCTTGTTTGAGTTCTTCAGGACTTTGTGATAATGGAATCATAATTCCAATGTTAGTGTATCCTTGTTCATGTAATTTTTTAATAGCTTTAAATTCACATTTGAGAATTTCAGGTTGATCAAGTTCCCTTCTGATTCCTCTCCAACCGAGCATTGGGTTGTGTTCTTCAGGTTCGTTTTCTCCACCTTCTAATGTGATGAATTCATCTGTAGGAGCATCTAAGGTTCTGTACCATACCGGTTTTGGATAGAATTCATCTGCTACAATCATAACATTTTCAGCAATTGTATTGATTAATTCATCTTCGTTTCCATCTGCAATGAATTTACCTGGGTGGATACCAGCAGTTAACATTAAGTGTTCAGTTCTGAGTAATCCTACACCATCAGCACCGGTTGCAGCTGCTTTTGCTGCTGCTTCAGGCATACTTACATTAGCTTTAACTTCAGTAACAGTTATGATAGGAGCTGCTTCAACACTACCAGCTGCTTGTACTGGTTCTTGTTTGGTTTGAGAAATTCCATCAAATACTAATCCTTTTTTACCGTCGATAGTTACACCAGTGTTTTCTTTTAAAATAGAAGTTGCATCACCAGTACCGACAACACAAGGAATTCCAAGCTCACGAGAGATAATAGATGCGTGACAAGTTACTCCACCTTCATCAGTTACAATTCCGCTTGATCTTTTCATTGCAGGAACCATATCAGGAGTGGTCATAGTAGTAACCATAATGTCTCCATCTTTAATTTTATCTAATTCTTCGATGTCTAAAATAATTTTAACATTACCTGCAGCCATACCCGGACTTGCACCAAGACCTCTTACTAAAACTTCACCAATATCATCAGAAGCTTCAGCAACATCTTCACAAACATCACCTAATGTGGTAATTGGTCTTGCTTGTAATAAGAATAATTCTCCGTTTTCAAATGCCCATTCAGTGTCCATAGGTTCACCATAATGAGCTTGAATTCTTTTACCCATTTCAGTTAATTCAATGAGTTCTTCATCAGATAAAACTCTTTCATTTCTTTTTTCTTCAGGAACATCAACTTTAATACTGGTTTCATTTTCATCGTTGATGTACATGACTTTTTTATCACTAATAGTAACATTGATAACACTGTTGTCAGCTTTATCAACTTGATAGTTATCAGGAGTTACATCTCCGGATACAACAGCTTCTCCAAGACCCCATGATCCTTCGATTAAAGCAATTTCTTCACCAGTAGATGGGTTTACAGTAAACATTACACCTGCTTTGTCAGCATTTGCCATTTTTTGAACAACAACAGCAATTAAAACTTTAGCGTGTTCAAAATCATTTTCTTCCCTGTAAAAAATAGCTCTTGCTTCAAATAAAGATGCCCAACATTTTCTTATGTATTCTAATACAGCATCAATACCGGAAACATATAAGTAAGTGTCTTGCTGACCTGCAAAGGAAGCTTCAGGTAAGTCTTCAGCAGTAGCAGAAGATCTGATTGCAACTTCAACATCATCTCCGTCAAATCTTTGACAAAGTTGGTTGTAAGCTTCAGTAATAAACAAAATCATGTCTTCTGGAATAGGTGCTTCATTAATAATAGCTTTGATTTCTTCAGAAGCAGCCTGAAGTGCTTTAGTATCGTTAATATCAATTTCATCAAGAATACTTAAAACTTTATCATTAATTCCAGTTTCTAACATGAACTTTTCATAAGTTTGTGCAGTTACTACGAAACCTGGAGGTACTGGAATACCTGCTTGAGTTAATTCACCCAAATTAGCACCTTTTCCACCAGCAATTGGAATATCAGATTTATTTAAATCCTCAAATTTTTTAACATACATGAAATATAACCTCTTGGCTTGAAATATTAATACATTGACATATCTCAAATAAAGAATAGTCAATATTATATATTATATTTAAAATTCAATGTTTAAATATTTAATTGCAAAAATTAGAAAATTAATAAAAAAAATTAGAAAAAACAAAAAAAGAGTAAAAAAAGAAAATTAGTTAAAAAATCTATTTAACTAAGTCTTCGCCTTTGTCGATAACAATTTTACAAGGAACTGGTAATTTCATACCTGCTCTTTTTAATGCGACTTTAGCTTGTTCAAAGTTTTTCTCGTTACAGTCGATAGTAACAATTCTTTGACCTTTTTTAACAATAGCTTCAACACTAATAGGTTTACCGAAAGCGTTTCTCATACCACTTTGTACCCTATCCGCACCTGCACCGGTTGCCATTGGGTTTTCTCTAACAATTTGGTGAGGGTAAACTCTTAATTTTAAGTGGTAACCCATTCTACCAGCAGCCCTTTGCATCAATCTGTTAGAAGCAATCCTTGCAGCTTCTAAAGAGTTGTGTCTGATGTGAGCTGGTTTTTTAACAGCTAAACTTACAGATACTGGGAATTCATCTCTTAAATTACCCATATCATATTGTACAATTCTTGAATTTGGGGTTTTTCTAATATAATCTCTTCTTGTATAAGCACGAACCATTATAATTCCTCCGAAATAACTATGACATGACCAAACATGTTTTAATTAAAAATAGCTATAATACAATCAAAAGTCCATAATAGCTATATAAAAATTATATATCGTAATAGATAGAATACTTAAATATATTAATTAAGTTATTAATAAATGTTACCATAATATCTGAATAAATGTAAAAAGAAAAAATGTGAAAAAAATGAAAATTAAAGGAAAAATTTGCTTAAAATACAACAATGAAGAAAATGCAAAAGTAGTATTTGATTCACTAGAAATTGATAATGAAAATTACTTAGAATCACAATTAAATGAAAATAAGATAACTTATGAAATTAACAGCAAAACATTAGGTAGTTTTCTATCAACAGCAGATGATTTAATAGCATCAGAAATCGTTGTTGAAAAAATATTAGATGCCTCAAATTAGCATTTAAATACATTAGTAAAAAGTTTTATATAACTAATAATAGAATATATTAAATTATTATATTAATTTTTATTAGAGTGTGTAATTTATGGAATGCTATTATCATCCTGGAAAAGAAAGCGCAAATACTTGTGCAATATGTGGAAAATCTGTTTGTGAAGAATGTGGTTTGGAAATTGCAGGTAAATTTTACTGTAAAGAATGTTTAGAAAAAATCATAGGCGTTGAAAGTCAAAAAACCTCTCAAGCAGCTGAACCTGTTAAAGAAAAACCTGTTGAAGCAAAACCAGCAGTTGATGATAACATTTACCAAAAAAGGGAAGAAGAAATAGATTACATCCCTCAACAAGAAGAAGTTCAACAAAAAGAAGTTAAAGGAATAAGTAATGATTCTCCTTACAATATTAGAGACAATATAGAATACAGCGGAGGACCAGAAACTTCTTACATTGCTGAGAAAACACAACCAAAACCTCACTTTGAACAAAAAATTGCTCAGCCAGCAGAAGCACCTCAAACTTTAACTCCAAGAGAAGATACTGATTTCATTTACCCTGATCACACTTATGAACCACCAAAAACAAGTGCAAGACAAGAATTAGAAGACAGATATGAAAAATATCTTGACGACTTGTATTTTGATGAAAATGAAATTCCATTAAATGAACAATTAGCAAAAGATGAAGAACAATACGGATCATTAACCAGAAAAGAATATGTTCCTCAAGCTCAAACTGAACCTCGTGAAGAAGTAAGATTTACTAAACAAGAAGAACCTAAAATAGAAACTCCTGAAGAAATGGAAGCAAGAATCAGAGCAGAAATCTTAAAAGAACAAGGATTAGCTAATGAAGAAGCTCCTAAAAAGAGATTCAGTTTAAGAAACAAAAACAAACAAGAAGATATTGAAGATACAAGTATTCATAACTTAAATTACCAAAATGAAAAAGAACCAATGACTGTTGTTGATATTGCATTATCAATTGTATTGGTTATTGTAATTTTAATTGTATTATACTACCTTGTATACTTGTTTATGTTAAGTGCAACATACCCAACATTTACTGATGCAATATTTGCACTTAAAAACCCACAAAACGTCATTAATGCTTTAATGACCCATACATTATAATAATGAAATATTTTCATTATTTACTTTTTTTATAAATTTTTCCAACACTTCTTTATTTTTATAGCCTAAAACTCTGATATTTGACGGATATTTTTCAATATATTGAGATATAGTTTGTTTAGGAATCGGATTTTCAAGAATACTTAAAATTCTTTGATGAAAATGGGAAGAAAATCCGTGTAATATTGATTTTTCAAGTTCCTCCAAAGTTTCGTAATATCTATTATCAACAATATTTTTAGCTAATTTTTCATTAAACATGTTAAGAGCAGTCAACTCATCTAAAGTAAATGTGTTTGCAGTGTTTAAAATAGATTCAACATCGCGAATGCCGTAGATTATACCATCTTTTTTGATTTCACGTTTTAAAACTTCAATTGTTTTTGACGGCATCATATCCAAAACACCATCAAAATTGTCTTTTTGAATACTTTCACGAATTAAAGTTCCACTAACCCCTTCAATTCTTTCAACAAAAATAAATTTATCTTTATAGTCAAATCCTATTTTACTCAAAGAGTTTGAAAATGAAACAATAACGTAATTATCTTCTTCAAGCTTATCCTTAAGAATTGTTTTATGTTCAGTTTTATCTACAATTTTATATGGTTTTGGAGCAATGTGATGGCCCATATTAATTCTTTTTAAAATCTCATCAAAACCTTCTTTTGGTTTGTATCCTCTAGGAATATAATCAGTATTTAAGTTTTTAAACATCTTTGAAAGACACAATGAATATTGTCCTGATCCCATAATTCCCATTGGCGGACCTTCAACAACAATATCTGCACCAGCAGAAATTGCAATCTCTGCCCTAATTTCCCTAGGCAATATATATGGAATACCCCTACCACTTCTCTCAAATAATCCTGGTACAATAGCAACAAATAACGCATTAGGAAACATACCTTTTGCAGTTTTCATGCAATGAAAATGACCGTTATGTAAAGGATTATACTCTGTAAAGTCAGCTATCAAAGTAGTGTCTGATGAAGTTGATGAACTTTTACATTCCATATTAAGATCGCTAAAAAATAATTCATTATCCCTTTTGAGAATATCTAAAACATAAGACATGCAAATAAATATAACTTTTAAGTTAAAAAAAACTTATGATTTAAAAATATTAAAAAACAAATATGGATTTAACACTCAAAGGAGGCTAACAATGGATTTAGTAATAAAAAATTGTAAGCTAGTTGATAAAATTGGAGAATACTCAATTAAGGTAGAAAATGGCAAAATAGTTGACATTTCAAAAAGTGCAATAAAAGCTGATGAGACAATTGATATTAAAGGCAATTACTTAATGCCTGGTTTTATTGACCCACACATCCATTTTAGAGATCCAGGGCTTACACAAAAGGAAGATTTTAAAACCGGAAGTTTAAGTGCTGCTAATGGAGGATTTACTACAGTAATTGATATGCCTAATACAAATCCTAAAACAAATACCTATAAAGCACTTAAAGAAAAAATTGAGATTGCAAAAAACAAATCTGTTGTTAACTTTGAGCTTCAGGCAGGAACAAATACTCTTAGTGAAATGGAAAAAATGATTGAGTTAAATCCTATTTCATTTAAGATATTTATGGATTTGGAAAGTGATGAAAGTTTAGAAAAAATATTTAAAGACTTATCAACATTAAAACAGACAACATCATACAATGGTCTTGTTTGTGTACACTGTGAAAAAAGATCAATTGTTGAAGAAAATACTTTAAAATTAAAAGAAAAAGGAAATAATCCCCCAATTGATTATACTTATGCAAGACCGCCGCAAAGTGAAGATGCATCAGTGACTCAAAGTATTGAGCTTGCTGGAAAAAATGATTTAAGATTGCATATCTGCCATTTAAGCTCAGCCAAATCATTGGAACTTGCAAAAAATGCAAGTAAAACTATGCCCATATCATGGGAATTTACACCACACCATTTATTGCTTGACAATACAACATACAATACATATGGAACATTTATAAAAACCAATCCCCCACTAAGAGCTGAAAACGAAAGTGTGAGAATAAGTGACTTAGATGAAACTTCAATAATTGGAACTGATCATGCACCACACACAATAGAAGATAAAACAAAAGATACCTGGAGCTCATCACCAGGAATACCGAATTTAGAAACAGTAGTTTCATTACTATTAACACAAGTAAACAAAGGAAATATTGATTTAAGCATAATTCCAAAAATATTATCTCAAAATGCTGCAAAAGTCTATGGACTTGAAAATAAAGGCGAAATAGCTATTGGAAAAGATGCAGATTTTACTGTAATTGATTTAAAACAAGAAGGCAAATTCAACAAAGATGAATTTGAAACAAAAGCACAATACTGCCCATTTGACGGATGGGAATATATTGGAAAACCAGTCATGACAATCGTAAACGGAAAACCAGTCATGAATAAATTATAAAAAAAATAGATGAAAATAAAATATTCATCTATTTTAAAGTTATTACTACTTTTTTATTTAATGCGTTGTAGTATTTGCTACCTGCGTATTTAACGTAGGATGTGTATTTACCTTTTTTAGTTAACTTGGTAATTTTGAAAGTTGCAACACCTTTACTGTTTGTATATGCACTAAAGGTTTTACCTTTAATTTTAAGAGTAACTTTGGTGTTTTTCATAACTTTACCTAAGTTATTTTTCAAAGTAATACTGTATTTTTTGGTTTTTAAAGATTTTTTAAAGGTTTTAGCACTAGCAGCCATTTTCACAGTTGCTTTTTTAACCACTACTTTAGTAGCAACTGATGAGTTAATAAGTGTTTCATCACCAGCAAAAGTTATTGTAGTCAAATAGGTTTTAGGTAATAAAGTAGCACTTAATTTGAAAATGATTTGACCATTAGCATCAGTAACTTTAGTATATGTTTTACCACTAAAGTTAACAGTAACCATTTTGTTAGCTAAAACATTACCATTAGCATCTTTTAAAGTAACAACTAAGTTTTTACCTACGTTGTAATATGTAGTTACACCTGCACAGGACAATTGAGTAGCTACTTTAGGAATAGTGAAATTGAAATCAGCAGTATTATTAGAAGCAAGGAAGTTTTCATTTCCAGCAAAAACAGCACTAACAACAACTTCATTAGTTAAATCACTAATGGTGATTGTACCATTTTCATCAGTAATACTAGTCATGTTTTCACCATTAATTACGTAGTTTACAGTAACACCACTTACAGCATTACCATTAGCATCTCTAATAGCAATAACAACAACTCCTCTTTGAGTTGAAGAAATATTCATTTGAGTAGCAACAGCAACAACTTTAAGTTTAGTAGCATTTACATAAAAATGACCATCAACTTCAGTAGTACCTACAGCAACTTCACCATCATAAGTACAATCTTCAATAATGATAGCTTGATCGAAATTAGCAGCAGAATCAACTACTCCATTAAATTTAGAATTGGTGAAATTACAGTTTTTAAAGGAAATACCATCTTCATCAAAATAAGTGGTATCATTGCGATAAACTAATGAATCAACAACAATATTTTTAAAAGTACAATTGTTAAAGTTTACAGCACCATACTTATAAAGAGTAACTAAAGAACCATCTGTGGTGACATCTTTGAACACACAATTATCAAAATTCATGGAATAAGTTTTAGCATAACCATATTCTTCAATATGTCCAGGTTCTTTTTTAATGAAATCTTCTGAAACTGAGAATTTGCCCATTATAGTACAATTAATAAAATTACTATTTACACCAAACATTTTTCCAGTTAAAGTCAAATTAATAAATGTATAAATACAATTTATCCTATCTTTATCACCATAAACATGATGTTCAATATTTGTAAGGTTTGTTTTACTTCCTTGACCAATAAATGTCATGTTTTTTGTAAAAGACAATGGATAAATACCATCATAGTCTTCATGCAAATAATTTCCATTAGCTAGATATATAGTTCCACCATTACTTATTTCATATACAGCATCCTCAAAACAATATACACCACCATATGCAGTTTCCCAACTTTTTCCATCTAACCCTTCGATTTCAGAAGAAATATTTACGTAAATTGCATTATCTTCATCAGCAGCCAAATAGTCAGAGCTTGTAGCAGAAAGTACAGGTCTTAAACTAATTCTTAAAGGGTTTGTTGAAATAGTTGCTACAGCATTATAAATATTACCTGTTCCAGTGTAATGAGTATTCTGATAACTATTTATAAAAACATTATTATTAAATAGATAGTCATTACCAGTGATAACTACTGTATCGATTCCAGTTGCAGTGTGGTTTACAAATCTATTGTTGCATATTTTTATATGTGGATTTCCACCAGTTCCATTTTCATAGGTGTATGTTGCAGCTGCAATTGCTTGACCTATTTTTGCATAGTTTCCAGTGAAATTACAATTACATACTGTTAAGTAACCTCCATTTAATACGGAGATTGCTCCTCCACGACCAACGGAAGTGGTTGAAATGTTTGTGTAAGCATAACAAAGGTTTGTATTATAGTTAAATCTTGATGAACATATTGTTATATTATATCCTGATCCATAGTTATAAGCACCAATTGCTCCACCGCCATTGTTAGTGGTACAGTTGTTGTCTTCAAAAGTACAATTTTTTATTTTAAGTTTGCTGTAGGTGAATAATGCTCCACCATTCCATCCAGCGGTGTTTCTTTTAAATAATGTATTTTCAATTTCTGTTTGAGCATTTGTATGTGTATGTATTGCTCCAGCCCACCAGTTGGCATGGTTTCCATCAAATTCAGAGTTATTTACATATAAAATTCCACAATTATTAATAGCACCCGGTTCTACACTAGCACTATTATTAATAAATTTACAATCATCAACATACATTACAACACTGGTTGTACTTCCAGAATTATAATTTGTAACTGCACCATAACCAGTATTACAATTAGTAATATTACAACCAGTTAAATACATTAAATTATTAGTATTATAAATAACTGAATTATGACCAGTTGCAGTTTGAACATTGTTAAAAGTACAATTTTCTAAATAAACAGTACCATCAAGCTCTAATAAATTCTGTGCATTAACATTTTGGAATTTAACATTAATAAAATGTAATGTTAATGCTGAATTATTATTTATAAACGGTGTTTTTGTTGTGGATCCTCCAGTAATATAACTATTACTAGAACCAATAATAGTTGCACTATTTGCAAATGATATTTGATCCCCAATACTAAATGAATTACCATTTAACGTAATTTCATAATTTGAAGTTCTTTGACAATACTTACGTAAATTAGTCCAATCACTCACAGTAATGGCAGTTCTAGTCGGATTTAATGTATTAGATTCATCACCAGTATTAAAATTTTGAGTTGTTATACTTCCATCTGATTCATCAGATAATACTTCATCAACTGAAGATTCAGCAGAAATAATATCCTCCTCATCAATCGAAGAGTCTGCAGTTATGGTTTCATTTATATCTTCAGTTGCACTTACTGCTCCAATACAGCAAATAAGCACTAAAAATAATGATAAAACCAATATCTTATTTTTTAGTTTCATTTTAAATATTTCCTCCGTTAACGAATTTTATTAAAAATTTGATTTTAGCTAAAAGAAAATGTTCTTTAGGTCGTTTATCAATACAATAAACGACTTATTTATTATGGATTTCACATCTTTTTTAACCAAATCATAAAGTCTGAATAAAATATATTAAATAAAATTATAGTCAAAAATAAATGATTTTTTTTCAATATTATTTTACTCATTATTAGTTTATGGTGTTTAGTTAATATAAATTTAATGAAATATTGTGTTTTAAAAAAAGTTTAAAAAACAATAGATTGGATCTATTATTTTTTTTAAATCAAGTTTATTTCTTTTTAGTATTCTTCTTTATGTTCTTTTCTTCTGTATCCTATGATTAGTAAAATTAATGCAATAACAATCATACTAACGACTTGAATATGATTCACGTCATCATCAATTTTTTTAGTCACTTCATAGGATTTCGCATCAGATGACTCGGATTGACTGCTTCCGGCACCTGATCCTGAAGATGAAGAAGCACCCGCAATATTAACGCCTGAAGAACCATATGTATAATGTGTTGAGTTTAAATCTCCATTGTGTGCTTGTGAATTGCTATTGTTTGGATTATTTCCAAAAATGTTATTGTTGCCGTTACCATTGTTTCCGGGATTCAGGGAGTTTCCGCCATTATTCAACCAACCTAATCCCAATCCATTTCCTTTAAATGGGCTTTTAAGGTAATTTTTCAATCCATTGGAATATTCATCAGCTGTCATTTTACGTACTGGTTTGGAACCATCAGTATTGTTGACAACAACATTTCCTGTACCGTCTGTAACATATACTGCACGGTTTCCACCATACTTTCTACCATTGAGGATGTTATTTGCAACAATAGAATCAGACACAGTGGAACTGCCTCCACCTTTCAACGCTACTGCATAATCACTGTTTGTTGAAACATTATTGTACTGTATATTGTAGTTATGATCTCCCTTTGTGGTTTGTGAATAACTTATACCATAAACATTGAATCCTTTTTCAAAGGCATTTACAGTATCAACAATGATAGTGTTATTCATTATTCTATCATCAGAGTCCTGCACTTCAATTCCAGCAACCAAAGCCCAACTGTGTTTACTCGCATAACCTGTAACATTAATAAAATTACTGAAAATATCCAAATGTGTTATACCATAGTAATTTTGCGAATAGATGCCAATATTTGGACCATTACTGTAACTGCTAATATTATTAAAAGCAATTTGAATGTTTTCGGCCTGTCCAGTAATTTGAATTGGATAAGCTGTACCATGAGCTTCTTTACCACCAGTGGTTCGAATATGAATGTCATTGCCGTAAATAACTACATCATTGGATAAATACAAATCCAAACCATATAAATAATTAACATCACCCCTTTTGGTAATGTAATCATTTTCAATAATTATATTTCTCTCGATTATGGAATTGTGGCAAGCATATATGAGTACAGTGTCAAGTGTAGGTTCTCCTTGAGCAACACCATTAACAACACATTTAATGTTGTTATCGGATAATCTAAGGTTATAGCATGTGTCTGCTGCAAATGCCGCAACTGAATCCATACTGATTCCACCATAAATTTCAGCCATCCAATCAACTGCCCTTAAAGGTAAGGAACAGTCAATAGTGTTTCCTGAAACAATTGCATCACGGGTATTTGTCAGTACAACACCATAGTTATATCCGCTGTTTATTGCATTGCCGTGCATTTTAACAGTATTGTTGACAAGTTTTACATTGGATAAACCTTCATCCAAACCATTGGAGTAGATTCCAAAACCTGTAACATTTTTAGGAACCGTATAATCAATATTAACATTATATACTGTGACATTATTTGCATTAACCAATACGCATGCACCCTCATTGTCACTAAATTCCCTGTTGCAGACAAAATTCAAGTTGGTCAACATTATGCCATCAGCTTTCAGGTTAAATGCAGTGTTGTTGAATAATGTGTTTCGCCCAGTAATTTTAGTGTCAGGTGAATCGATTGTAATGGTACCTTTATCTGTAAATTCACCGTTGAATGTTAATATTTGTCCACCATATTCATGTTTTAAGACATTGTTGTCATCGAAAAACATTTTATAGTTTCTCTGATTAATAACCCAGTTTTTCTCATTTCCTGTTGATTTCAATTCTTCAGTGTTGATATTGGAAGAAGAATAGGGTTCATAATTACTAATTTCAACAATTGAATCATCAACATGATTGCTTATAATATCAATGCCGTCCATTATAGTTAAATTATCCGTATCAACGGTCGAGGCAGAAACTAGACTGACATTAAATAATAAGACTGCAAATATTGAAATTAATAATAAAATTCTATTTAATTTCAATTTAAATCCCATTCCTTTCTTAATTTATATTTAAAAAATGTCGTTTATTGTATTGATAAACAGTACACTTTTCAAAACCTGTAAAGTAAAACTAAATAAAAATCCAAAATAACCAATAATGATAATTTTAAAAATTTATAAAACCTACTTTACTATTAACTATTTTTGCATCCAGGGCATTAAATAGTTTACCATTATCAAAAACTAAAAAAAACTTTCATGATTTGAGCCATACACCCAACATTAAAAAAATAAAATAATTATCAATTTTTCATTCATTGATTCCGCACATTCCCATCATGTCGCAGGGACAGCCAAATATCACACAACACCCATGATAATACCATTTGCAAAACATTTTAAAATTCATACCTCCAAATATTAATTTTATTTTTTCAATGTTATGTTGATGTTTTAGTATTGACAAGATTTAATAAACGGTTGAATGAAAAGTTGATTATCAAGAAACATCCACATCATGTTATAAGCGAACCAATTCGCCAGGCCGGAACCACGCCGACCGTAAGAGAAGCGTGTGTGTAGGCCTGGTGTAAAGAATTGGTGAGCATATATTATAGTGAGGAAGCGACCCTCGCCGGTCGGTTCCGTATATAGAGAGTGTATTAAAAATAAGCTGTCCATCTCTGATGGACAGGTTGCGACGAATGAAATGAGTCGCAATAGGTATAACAGAATAATTAAGTTTATCATATTTAAGAACCGACCCTTTAGCGGTCGGTTCGAGGTTAAGTTTTGATAAACTTGAATTTATTTGCATTGGCTTTCTTGGGTAATTAAAGGGGGGCTTGTCCCCCCTTAATTAGGCATTAAGGGTTTCAATGCAAAATTTTTAAGGAGAATTGAGAAGAGATAAGACACTTCCCCTTTTCAAATAAACAACGAGCGAGTATATGAAATTCGTAACTCCAGTGTATAAAGCAACTAAAAAACACCTTCATAGCTAGATTCTAGTTCGGTTGAATCCCATATCCTTTAGAATCTTATTATATTCCTCACGAGTAGTAAATGAAGGAGCATTCTCATCTTCACTACCTCCAGTTGATCCGGTATCTCCTGCTTCACCAGAGTTTTCAGGATTTCTTCCTCCAGGTGCTGAACCATCACTTGCAGCTTCAATTTTAATTCTTCTCTCAGCAAGTTTTTCCATAAGTTCCATATCAACATCACCAGTCAATAGCTTATCTATTATTTCCTTATCCTGAGCATTCTCATTATAGTTGAAATTGTATTTAGCTTCGTATTCTTTTATTTTCCTTTCATTTTCAGCTTTTCTAAGCTCAGACAATTCTTTTAGGATATCATCTTTACTGTCAATGAATTCCTTATTTTCTTCAATTGCTTTTTTAATTTCATCGTATTTTTTGGATTCTTCTTTAAGATTATTAATTTCTTCCTGAAGCTTTCCAATCTCAGCATCTTTACCCTGTAACTTCTCTAACAATAATGAAGTAGCTACATTGGT
>SAMEA3663215__coassemble_111_pt1 | contig 36988 bp, 38 predicted proteins | sample SAMEA3663215__metabat2_high_PE_014 | metagenome-assembled genome bin SAMEA3663215 (sample SAMEA3663215) | pig gut metagenome | biome: pig gut; feature: pig-associated habitat; material: faeces | place: China | collected 2013 | reverse complement strand
AATTTTCATTCCGAATATTGTCGTAAAAACTCTTTATCCCAAAAGAATTTTTGTATTGCTGCTGCTTCATATTTCGTATTACATATAAATTTATAACCTCCAGGAATCGGGGTGACACGATTGATAGACATAAGTTCATCGAGCTCTTCCTTAAATATGTCCTCAAAATTATATTTAAAAGAATGGAAGAATAGGTTTCCCTATTCTTCCACTTTTTTTTCTTCATTTAAACTATTTTTTTAAAAAAATTTAGAAGAGTTTGTCTTCAAGGATTTCTCCTCTATTGAGTGCTTCTGCAGTGGTGTATGCATCATATAATGAGTATAACCACACGATTAAGTATAAACGTGCTCCGATTAAAAGGAGACATAAGAAAACGGATATTGCTCCTGCAATAATAATCATAATTCCTTTTTTTGGTTGGCCATTATAGAATTGACCTACTCCTGGAATAAAGAATGATAAAATTAAAGCTAAAAATGGATTTTTTTCTTCAGCAGTTTTTGCTATTTAAACTCCACATTTAGGACAGATTACTGCATTATAATCTATTTCTTTACCACAGTTTTCACAAAACTTAGTACCTCTAATTGCTTGTGTTTCTTCGTTTACTACTTCTGCTTCAATTATTTCTACTTTTGCACCACAATCTGGACAAAATTTAGCATTTTCTTCTAATTCAGTATTACATTCGCTGCATTTTACCATATAATCACCAATTTATCTTATTTTTATTATTTTAAATTATTTAAAAATTTGGCCTTGGAATTTGTATACATCACAACTTTCATCCATCCAGCTGTCTGCACTTATTCCTGCTTTCATACATGTGTGTTCTAAAAAGTTTTCCACATTAAATCCGTTTTCTGTTGCTACTTGAGGTAATAATAAACCTCTGGAGTATCCTTTTTGGATTATTAGGCCATCTTCACCAATTTCAATTTCATCAAAGTACTGTTCGTAGTGTGCAACAATAATCATTTCTGGTTTTGTAAGAACTGTTACTTCCAAATCAATGTTTTCCAATTCATCTAAAGTAACTTTCGGAAATCTTGGATCGTTAACACTTGCAGCAATAGCTACATCAATTGTTGCTTCAATGGCACTCATGATTGGTTCTGCATACCCAATACATCCTCTTAGTTCTTCATTTTTGTTTAAAGTTACAAAGACTCCTAATTTTTCATCTAATTCAATAGGATAATCTTCGCCTTTTGCTATTTTTTCACCAGTTTTTAAATATTGTTTAATTGCTTCTTTTGCTAAATCAACCAAATATTGTCCTGCTTTGTCACTAATCATTTATCCCATTCCCCCAACAAGTGAATTTAAGATTCTAGTGTGAGGTCCTCCGTCACCTACTGGTGCAGTCTGGCCGTCTTTTCCACAAAATCCTACGCTTAATTTGAAGTCATTTCCAATAGCGTCAATATTTTTTAATGTTTCTAATATGTTTCCAGATAATGAAACGTCTCTTAGAGGAGTTGTAATTTCTCCGTCTTTGATTAAATAACCTTCAGCAGCATTGAACTGGAATATTCCTTTACCTGTGTCCACTTGTCCTCCTCTTGAACCTTTAAGATAGATTCCGTCAGGAATATCTTCTATTAATTCTTCAAAGGTGTTGTCTCCAGGCTGCAAGTATGTGTTACTCATTCTAACAATGGGTTGGTCTGAAATTGCTGATCTTGCATTTCCGGAAGATTTCATATTTAATTTGGATGCTGTTTCTCTTGAATTTAAAAGTGATACTAGCTCTCCATCTTTTACTAATTGATTAGGTGCTGTTTTAACTCCTTCTACGTCATAAGGATAGTATCCAAATCCTTCTTTGAGACTTGCATCATCAAAAATGTTAACGATATCTGATGCTATTCTACATCCCATTTTGTCTTTAAGAATAGAATCGTTTTGTAAAATCAAATCACCTTCAACGGCATGTCCCAATGCTTCGTGAACTAAAACACCAGTTAGTTCCGGGTCAGCTATTACTGGGAAGTTTCCAGATGGTGCAGGTTTAGCATCAAGTAATCTGACTGCTTTTTCACCGATGGTTCTTCCAAATTGTTCTATGTCAGTTTCAGCTATTGCTTCAAATCCTTTTACTCCACCAAGACTTCCATGTCCGAACTGTATGATTTCACCGTCAGTTGCAGATGCATTAAGAGCCATTCTTACTCTGCTGGTTTTGACTTGAATTTCACTACCTTCGCTGTTTAGGAATATTGAATCAACTTCGCTGTCAGAATAGCTTACTGTTGTACTGTTGACTTTATCAATGAGTGCTGCATCATTTGCCTGTTTCATTATGTCCTTTTTTTCTTCAATAGAAATGTCATTAAATGGAATTTTCACATCAACTGCTACTTTGTCCTTAATAATGTCTGTTTCACTTAATTGAACGTCTCCTTTTAATGAGTTTGAAAATTTGATTGCAGTATCTGTTATTTCATTTAATTTAGATAAATCTGTAGTATGTGCAAAACCCCATGCTCCATTATTTAACACTCTTACTGTTGCAGCAAGGCTCATTCCAGTGTTAATTTCGTCTACATTACTATCTTTCATTAAAATTGAGGTTGCATTTCCTGCTCCTGCTCTAATATCAATGTAGTCTACCTGTGAGCTTGTTTTTGCAATGACTTTTTCGAATAAATCGATATATTCTTCCATTTTATCACTCAAAAAGATTATTCATTATTAGTTATGAATTACATATTAAATAAAAGTTTTTTATATTTAAAAAAATATATAAATATAACAATTGATATATTTTTATAATAGGTGATATGATGATTATTATTGTAGGTACCGGTGCAGGTGGAGCAATATTAGCTCGTGAACTTGCTAGGGAAGGTATTGATGTTACTATTTTAGAAAAAGGACCTTATACACATCCTAAAGATGCGTTTAACTATTATGATAAATACGGTGAAGATGTAGATTTACTTACAACCACTTGTATTGGTGGTGCAACAGCAGTATCAATGTCCAATATGGTGCGTGCACTCACAGATGAGTTGTTAGATTATGATATTGATTTATCTGATGCATATGATTATGTTGAAGATTTAATAAATGTTCATCCACTTGATGATTCTCATATTGGAAAAGGAACCCGTGCATTTTTGGATGCAGGTTATGAACTTGGTCTTCAAACTATGAAAATGCCTAAAGCTATTCGTGAAGAAGAGTGTATCCAATGTGGTAAGTGTGCATTTGGATGTCCTGTTGATGCTAAATTCACTGGAAAAGATTTTGTTGATGAAGCAGTTGAAAACGGTGCAACATTAATCTGTGATGCTGATGTATTTGAAGTAATATCTGAAAATGGTCAGGTAAAAGGTGTTAAATACATTAAAGACGGTAAAGAAGAAACATTATTTGCTGATAAAGTGGTATTGTCTGCTGGAGCTATTGGTTCTACTTTAATCTTAAGAAAATCCGGATTTGAAAATGCTGGGCGTGAAATATTCTTTGATCCATTTGTAAGTGTCGGAGGATTTATCAAAGACATAAACTACAACACTGAAGTTCAAATGGCGGGTCTTATTGTTGGTAAAAACTTTGTTTTAGCACCACATTATTCCTCATTTATTCCAGGAAATATTGATGATGAAGAAGTTACAGAAAAAGACATTCTCAGTATCATGGTAAAAACTTCTGATGAATGTAAAGGGTATGTGACTGACGATGGAGATGTTGTTAAAATAAATACAATTCAGGATATTCGCTATCTTGCAGAAGGAGTTGCTACAGCAGGTTTTGTTTTACAAAAAGCTGGTGTTGACCCAAATACAATCGGTTCAACTGTTTACAGAGGAGCACATCCTGGTGGAACTGCAAAAATCGGTGAAATAGTTGACAGTAACTTAGAAACAGAAATTGAAAATTTATTTGTCTGTGATGCAAGTGTATTGCCAATATCTCCTGGAAAACCACCAATATTAACAATACTTGCATTATCTAAAAGATTAGCAGACTATTTAAAAAAATAGAAGATTATTCAAATTGTTTGTAAATATCTTCTGTTTCTATTAATTTTTCACAATAATGACATCTAACTACAGGTGGGTTTTCAGTAACTACATTAAAAATTGGAGTTATTGGCTCATTTTCGTAGTTAGTAATACATTTTGGATTTGTACACTTAATAATGGATGTAATTTTATTAGGTAGTACAATTTTATTCTTTTTAACAGGTTTATAATCACGGATAATGTTAATAGTAGCTTTTGGAGCAATTAAAGCAACCTGATTAAGTTCTTCGTGATCCAATTCTCTGTTTTCAATTTTAAGAATGTCTTTTCTACCAAGTTCTTTTGAAGATACATTCATCGCCACAGTAATATTTTGTGTTTCATTGTCAGGTAATCCTAAAATCTTTAGAATGTGCAATGTTTTGTTTGCAGTAATGTGGTCAATTACAGTACCGTTTTCAATTGCTTTAATTTTTAATTCAGATTTGTCATTAGCCATTTAATCTACCTTGTATACATTTTTAAATCTTTCATCTCAATAATAGCTTCAGTATCACTGATTAACTTTTCTGCTGATTTATTTTTAGTTGAAATTGTAAAGCTTTCAATTACTCTTGCTCCACGCATTTTAACTTTTTCTTCAAGTCTTTCGATATTTGAATCTGCATTGGAATCCATTGTAGCAAATAAAATAACGTCCTTTCCGGTTAAATTGCAGTTGTCAATCATTGTTAAAATAGCAGGTGTTGGATTTCCTAACCATGTAGGTGTTCCAAATACTATTGTGTCATAATCTGTTAAATCAACTCTTGCAGGAGATATTTTAGTTTTACTTTCTCTAAAAGCACTAATTGATGCTAATAGTTTATTTTTTAATCCGTTACGATTTTTTAAATCTTTTACTTCCAATACGCTGGTTCTTAAGTTTTTAGCCAAAGTATGAGCCACTAATTCTGTTGTTCCTGTTTGGGAATAATAAATTACTAATGTAGCCATTTTATTCACTCCTCTTTTTTAAGGATGGAGTCCTAAGTGTCTTAATCCTGCATTTTCCTCAAGGCCAAGTAAAATATTCATATTTTGAATAGCTTGACCTGATGCACCTTTAACAAGGTTGTCAATACAGGATAACATTACGAGTCTACCAGTATCGTCTATTTCATATCCTCCGATATGTACAAAGTTAGAACCTCTAACTGAGCTTAAACGAGGTATTTCTCCGTCATCCATAAGCTTAATGAAGAATTCTTTTCCATATTCTTTTTCGTATAATTTTTTAATTTCATCACCAGTAATGTCTTCGTGTTCTTCTTTTAAGAAACTGTGGCTTGTAGTTTGTATTCCTCTAATTACTGGTACTAAATGTGGTGTAAATGAAACTTTTACATCATCAAAACCGTGTAATTCCTGTTTGATTTCTGATGAGTGTCTGTGTGTAGTTATTTTATATGGATTTGAGTTATCTGCAATATTTGGATAATGTGTAACTGCAGATGGGTTTACTCCAGCTCCACTTACTCCAGTTTTTGAATCAATGATTATTCTATCAACAATATCATTTTTAACTAATGGGTAAGATGATAAGATTGCACCGGTTGGGAAACATCCTGGATTTGCTACTAAATCTGATTTTTTAATTTCATCTCTGTATAATTCAGGAAGCCCAAATGCTCCTTTGTTTTCTTTATCAGTGTGCTCCATTCCATACCATTTTTCATAAACTTCTGTGTCACGGTATCTGTAATCTCCACTTAAGTCAACTACTTTATTTCCGGTTTCTAAAAGTTCAGGAACAATCTTCATTGAAGCACCATGAGGTGTTGCAGTAAATACCAAATCAACATCTAAATCAGATGGTTTTTTGTCTTTAAAAACAAGTCCACTGTCTCTTATATGTGGGTGGGTTTTATGAACAGGCTGGCCGTCTAATTTCCTTGATGTGACTTCTACTACTTCAACATCAGGATGTACGCTAAGCATTCTTAAAAGTTCTCCACCAGTATATCCACTTGCTCCTATAATTGCTACACTCTTCATTTCATCGTCTCCTAATCTATTTCTCCAGTTTTATCTTTAAAGTCAGTATGTTTTATTCTTCTAATAATTTTACAAGTACTGTCAAGCTCTCCAAACATATAATCCTCAACACGCATAGCTTTTGCGTTTATTCCTCTTTTATCGAGAGCGGACTGTAATTTTATAACGTCATGATCTTGATCTGAACCTATTGCGATTATGTCGGGGTTTATTTCTTCGACAATTTTAAACATATCTCCATCATGTCCAAGATATGCCTCATCAACAGGTTTAAGGCTTTTAATCATTTCAAGCCTTTGTTCTTGAGGTATTATGGGTATTCTTTTTCTTTGTTCAACAGTCGAATCCCTAGCTATTACAACTGCAAGAACAGCATCCTCTCCACCTAATTCCTTAGCTTTTTGAAGGAATAATACGTGTCCTGGATGAAGTATGTCGAATGTCCCTGTTGCCATTACTTTCATTAAATTACCTCTTTTGATATTTTAAAGCTTCAGTTAAATCGATTTTATTTTTATAAAGTGCAGAACCTATTACAATACCTTCCACACCACTTTCATTTAATTTTTGTATATCATCGATTGTGGTAATTCCACCTGAATAAACAATTGGGATGTCTACGGATTTTTTAAGATTAATTACAGGGTCGGTGTAAAATCCACCAAGAAGTCCTTCTACATCCACATTTGTAAAAAGAATGCTTCCTGCACCATGTTCTTTAAATTCCGCTGAAAGTTCAACAGGGCTTTTGTCAATCTTTTCCTGCCATCCTTTAATAACTACTTTGTTGTCTTTACTGTCAAGGGAAATCATTATTCTCTCAGATCCGTATTCTTCGGATAATTGAGTAATGGTTTCTGGTTGTTGAATGCCCATGGTTCCAATTATCAATCTTTCAATATCCAAATCCAATAATTGGCGAGCATAATCAAGGCTTCTAATTCCACCACCAAGTTGGATTGGTACACTAACTTCGTCTAATATTTTTTTAATAACATCGAAACTAGCGACTCCGTTGATGGTTCCATCTAAGTCAATAACGTGGATATTTTTAGCTCCTAAATCCTCCCAATGTTTTGCAACACGTTCTGGATTTTCAATTTCAACCATTTCACTTCCAGGTTCGCCTTGAACAAGCTGCACGCATTTTCCATTCTTAATATCAACTGCGGGCATTATTAACATTTCATCTTTTTTGAATGACATTTACAATTTTTCCTGTAATAATTTATTATAATATAATTATGTTTTGAGTTCTTTTATATGTTTTTCTTAATAGTATATATAATTAATAAATGATATGTTAAAGTAGAGATTATTAATTGATTGGAAGTAAATATTATGGACACAATAATTGAATTTAAAAATGTCAATAAACACTATCAATCCGGGGAACACATTGTAAAAGCTATTGATGATATTAGTTTTACAATTGATGAAGGAGAATTTGTTATAATCCTTGGGCCGTCCGGTGCAGGTAAATCAACATTACTAAACCTTTTAGGTGGTATGGATACTGTTACATCAGGCCAAATTATTGTTGATGGTAGAAATATTGAATCTTTTGATGATAATCAGCTAACAGAATACCGGGCTAAAAATGTTGGGTTCATCTTCCAATTCTATAACCTTATTCCTAATTTAACAGCACTTGAAAATGTTGAACTTATGAAAGATATTGTTGATGTTGATATTGAAGGTGAAGATGTTTTGGATTCTGTTGGTCTTAAAAAACGTGCCAATCAATTTCCTGCTCAATTGTCTGGTGGAGAACAGCAAAGGGTTTCTATTGCACGCGCAGTAGCTAAACAGCCAACTATGCTTTTGTGTGATGAACCAACTGGTGCTCTTGATTCAAATACTGGTGTTTTGATTTTGAATCTTCTTCAGGATATGAGTAATAATAAAAATACTACTGTTGTTATAGTTACTCACAATGCAGTTTTAGCAGAAGCTGCAGATAAAGTAATTAGAATCAAAAATGGGCAAATTGAAAGCATTGTAATTAATGAAAATCCAAAAAAGATTGATGATTTGGAATGGTAGTTTTAACAAAATTTAGTTAAATACCAAATTCTTTTTTTCAATACTAATATATTTAAATCATATTTATTTCATATACTATATCATGTCATTATCCAAAAAGATGTTGAGAGATATAAAAATCAATAAAGCCCAATTTATTGCAATATTTTTAATGGCTTTTATAGGTATTTTTGCTTATTGTGGTATTTGTGGTGAATATTATGGTTTAGAACAAACCAGCGGTGATTTTTATAATCAAACAAATCTTGCTGACGGCTGGATATATAAAGATAATTTTGACAGTAATGATTTTAATAAAGTAAGTGAGTTTGCCTCACAAGTTGAAAGACAGGCTGTAATTTCGGCTGTTGGTGGTCTTGATAATGATCCTGATTTTACGCTGCATTTCGTTGAAAAAGGAGATATTTCGAAATTCTCCATTAGTCAGGGAAAAGAATTTGATATTAATGATGAATCTGGAGTTTGGCTTGATAAGCGTTTTGCTGATGTCCATGAATTAAATGTTGGGGACAATATTTCTTTTGAATTTGATGGCAAGACCATTACTAAAGAAATTAAAGGAATTGGTTATTCTCCAGAATATGTTTATGAATCCTCACCAACATCAGTTACTCCAAACTTTGAGGATATTGGATTTGCATATTTATCTTATAAAGCATATCCTGATAGTATAGAGTATAATAGGATGCTTGTTAAATACAATCAGTCTGATAAAGAATTTAAACAAAAATTAGATGATTCAATTAGCTATTTGTCTTTTGTTAAAAAAGATGACCATGTTAGTGTATCTAATTTCAATGATGAAATGGCTCAACACAAGATGATGGGTAACATTTTCCCGGTTCTTTTTATGGTGGTTACCTTTTTGACTCTTTTAACAACAATGACAAGGATTGTTGCATCTCAAAGAACACAAATTGGTATTTTAAAGGCTGTTGGTTTTAAAGATTCTAAGATTATATTACACTACATTTCTTATGGATTTTTACCAGTATTAGTTGGATCTGTTTTAGGTTTAATTACTGGACCTATGGTTATTCCACAAATGTTTTATCCGGCAATGTCTGCTAGGTATACATTACCTGCATGGCATCCTGGATTTGATATAAGTTTCATATTTGTTGCAGCATTGCTTGTTATATCTTCAGTGGGAGTTACCTATTTGTCCTGTAGACAAATTTCCAATGAAAATCCTGCAGATGCTATAAGATCAAAAGCACCAAGTGTTTCATCAAATGGATTGTTGGAAAAATCTAAAATCTGGAAGCGTTTAAGTTTTAATGTTCGCTGGAATTGGCGTGATGCTAAAAGAAACAAATTCAGAGCATTAATGGCTATTGTTGGTGTTATGGGTTGTGTTTCATTATTAATTGCAGCATTTGGTATGCATGACACTATTGATGATTTGGAATCATGGGAATATGATAATATCTCTCATTTTGAATCAAAACTAGCTATTGCTAATAATGCATCTGAAATGGAATTGTATTATGCTATTAATGGAACAAACGGTAGTTTTATAATGCAAATGCCAATTGAAATGAGAAAGGGTGATGTTGAAAAAACGGGCTTACTTTTAGCTTCAAACAATACAGATTTGATTTCATACACTGACAGCAATAAAAATCCAATTGAAATTGGGGAAGGTGTTGTTTCTATTTCAGCTAAAATGGCTGAAAACTTCAATTTATCAATTGGGGATAAAATTAAATGGCACATTGTAGGAAGTGATAAGTGGGTTAACTCTACAATTGGTCAAATCCACACAGAACCTGTTTCACAGGGATTAATAATGTCTCCGGATACTTTAGAAGACCAAGGATTAAACTTTACACCAACAAGTATTTTGACTTCGGAGAAGTTTGGTGAAAATATTAATTCAATTAAATCAGTTTCAACTCGTGATGATATGCGTGAGAGCTGGAATGAAATGTCTTCGTCTGTTTTGATGATGGTGTCTGTTGTAACTGTTGTTGCAGGTTTATTGGCATTTTTAGTTCTTTATAACTTACAATTATTGTCATTTACAGAAATGGAAAGGGAAGTTGCGACTTTAAAGGTTTTAGGGTTTAAAACTAATTTCCTAAGAAGATTGTTATTGACTCAAAACTTGATATTTACATCTATTGGATTTATTTTAGGAATTCCATTAGGATATTATTTCATGACATTAATGCTTGATGCAACAAGCGAATCATTCTATTATGTCCCACAATTGACAAGTGGAAACATAATTTTAGTTGCATTTATAACATTTACAATATCAATATTTGTAAATTTAATGTTTTCAGATAAAATTGGCGATTTGAATATGGTTGAGGCGTTAAAAGACGTTGAATAAAAAAAAGAATCTTTAAAGAATAAAAATTTCTTTAAAGATTTATTTAGCTAAACTTTCAAATCCTTTGGTTGCAAGTAATCTTGTAAATGCACCTTGAGGTTCCATTGCAATATTTCCATTGGAATACTCATTAATTGCTGTTTGTACCATAGTAGCTTTTTTGTCTGGGTCTTTAGCAGCATTAGCAAGTGCTTTTACTAATACCATCACGGCATCTCCTCTGGACATAGTTCCAGGAACATTTTCATTTCCACTATATCCGTTATATGCATCATTTTCACGTATGATGTCTGTTGCACTAAGGTTTGTTTCAACACCTTTGATTTTAAGTGGACTTACAGACTGAATTACACTATCTACAGCTTTATCATAAACAACAACTACTGCATCAGCTTTCATTCCAGTACGAGCTTCTACAATTTCCTTTGCATTTTGCATACCTTGACTTAAACCGTCCCAAAGACAGTCGTGAAGCATCATAGGTCCGGATAATCCACCTGGAGCGGATTTTGAAGGATGTGACATTTCACCAGGGTAAACTGGAGTAAAGTTTTTAAGAGAACCATTCTCTAAGTGTACCATAAATGCCATGTCTACACCACCGTTTGGTTGCTCCTCTTTGTCAGATGCTAATACTAAGATGTTCTTGTTTTCTTGGGATAAATCTGGACCCATAAATAATGTGCCTGCGATAAATGTTAATAACCCAATGAGTATTACAAGAAGGATTGCAATAATTAATTTTTTGCTTCTTTTCATAGTATTCACAATCCTAAATTTGTTTAGATTTAGTCTTAAGAATAAATCTTAACTATATTATTTATGTTACATTATATAAATTTATTTAAAAATAACATATCATAATATCATGATATGAAAACATTTAAATACATAAACATATCATAATATGTAAATATATAATATATGTGATGAATATGAAAAATTGTAATCTTGATGATAAAAATGATGATGTTTGTGAAGTTTTTGACTCTCATGAGGATGTTGTAAACCGTATAAAAGGGCGTATTCCTGATGAAGATGAATTTTCACAATTATCAGATTTCTTTAAAATATTTGGTAATCCAACAAGATTAAAAATTATTTCCCTACTTTGTTTAGAGGATTTATGTGTTTGTGATATTTGTGAAGCACTTGATTTGAATCAAACAACTGTTTCAAATCAATTAAGGATTTTACGTGCAAATAATATTGTTAAATATCAAAAAGAAGGTAAAATGGCAAGATATTCTCTAACTGATCTTCATATAGAAATGATTTACAAAGTAGGTTTGGAACATATATTAGAATAATTTTTAATTGGTGGTAATATGGAAAATAGATGTTATGATGCAGATTGTCTACAAACATCTTGTTTTAATCCTAAACATTATAATTATATATGTTTTGATCCAAATTGTGACGAAATTAAATGTACAAATTCCAATCATTATAATAAACAATTATTAAAAGATTTACGTAAAAATATGGATTTGGATGCTTATGAACATGAACATGAGCATGATGATTGTTGTTCTCATGATCACGCTCATGAGCACTCTCATGGTCATGAACACGAACACGATCATAGTCACGAGCATGAACATGAGCATGATGATTGTTGTTCTCATGATTATAGTCATGAGCATTCTCATAGTCATGAACATGAGCATGATGAATGCTGCTCTCACGACCATAATGATGTTGATATAAGTCTTTGTAATTGCTCTGATTGTGATGATTCTGAAAATAAAGAATTATTTGCTGAAGGAGAACCATTAATATACAATAGGCCAGTTCAAATCATTGCTGCAAGTGGATTATGTTTTGTATCTGGTTTAATTATGGAATATTTATCTTTTAGTCCAACTGCAGTGACTGTAATTTTCATGTTTGGTGCTCTATTTGCAGGTTATGAAATAGCTGTTTTAGCATTTAAATCATTGATTAATAAACACACTGTTGGTCCTGCAATGCTTGTAACTATTGCTTGTATTGCATCTTTTATTATTGGTCATCCTGAAGAGGGGGCTGCTGTAACTTTCCTTTACTTTATTGCAGAATTTTTAGAAGATTATGCAGAGCATCGTGCTAAACGTTCAATTAAATCATTAGTTGAAATGGCTCCTGATACTGCAAGAGTTAAAGTAGGTGACTTAGAAGAGATAAGAAATGTTGATTATGTTAAAATTGGTGATGTAGTCATTGTAAAACCTGGTGATAAAGTTCCATTGGACGGGGAAGTTATTTTTGGTTCTTCATCAATTAATCAAGCTTCTATTACTGGTGAGAGTGTTCCTGTATTAAAGCAAATTGGTGATGAAGTATTTTCAGGTACTGTAAATGAAGAGGGGTATTTGGAAATTAAGGTTTCTAAACAGGCTAAGGATTCTGTCATATCAAAGATTGTTGAGTTTGTTAAAAATTCCCAAGTTAACAAATCCCAAACCGAAACTTTGGTTGAAAGAATTGCTAAGTACTATACTCCAATAATGATGGTTGCTGCACTTTGTGTTGCTTTAATTCCACCAGTATTCTTTGGTCAAGACTTAACTGACTGGGTTTATAAGGCACTTTCTCTTTTGGTAATTTCATGTCCTTGTGCATTTTTGATCTCAACACCTGTAGGAATGGTATCTGCTATTACTTCAGCTACTAGAAATGGTGTATTGATTAAAGGTAGTTCATATATTGAACAGATGCGTGGCGTTAAAGCAGTGATATTTGATAAAACTGGTACTTTAACAGAAGGTAAATTGGTTTTAAATGATGTTGTTGTTTTAGATGAAAACTACTCAAAAGAAGAAATCATAAAAATCGCAGCATCAATCGAAAATAAGTCTTCCCACCCAATAGCTCAGGCTATTGTAAACTATGCAAATGAAAATGATATTTCACTTGTTGAAGTTGATGATTTCAAAAATGTCCCTGGAAAAGGTATTATTGCTAATATTGAGCAAAATCAATATTATGCTGCTAATGAATCCTTAATTGAAGGCAGTTCATTTGATTTATCAAGAGATGAAATCAATAAGTATGCATCTGAAGGTAAAACAGTTGTATTTATTGGTAATAGTGAAAAATTACTTGCAATTATCACTGTTGCTGATAAAATCAGAGATAATGCACGTGAAATCATTGTTGATTTGAAAAAACAAAATATTCAAACTGTAATGCTTACAGGAGATAACAAGATTGCAGCTAAAAGTGTTGCATCTGAAATTGGAATAGATTATGTTTATTCTAATTTAATGCCTGAAGACAAATTAAATCTCCTTGAAGTAATTAGAAACAAATTCGGTAGTGTTGCAATGGTTGGGGATGGTGTAAATGATGCTCCAGCTTTAGCATGCGCTGATATTGGTATTGCAATGGGTGCTGCAGGTTCTGATGTAGCTATTGAAACAGCAGATATTGCACTTATGCAGGATGATATCTCAAAAATCCCATATCTGTTCTCATTATCCAATAAAACAATGAGAATTATCAAACAGGACATTTCCATTGCTATTGCAGTTAAAATGTTATGTGTAATATTTGCAATCCTTGGTGTCATTACTTTGATGATGTCTGTTGGTTTTGGAGATTTAGGATTAACAATGCTTGTAATCTTAAACTCATTTAGAATTGGAATGGTGAAAGATTCACTATTCTGATAATTAATTTTATATTTGATTAATGTTTAATATTTAGATATGTTAGAAAATGATTCAGTGAATAATCTTGACGTGATGCTTGAAAATCCTAAACGAGCATTAATAAGAATGTCAATACCTCTTATTATTTCACTGTTCATTACTAGTTTTTATAATTTAGTTGATGCAGCTTGGGTATCTGGTCTTGGAGCAGATGCACTTGCAGGTGTTGGTTTTTTCACTCCAATATTTATGATTTTAGTTGGTTTTGGAAATGGATTAGGTTCAGGTGCTACTTTTGCAATATCCAAATACCTTGGTGAAAATAACATTAAAAAAGCACATAATGCTTCTGTTCATTCAATTTTAATTAATATAGTTGTTTCATTAATCATAACTGTTTTGCTTTGGGTGTTATTAACTCCTATCTTGAATATTATGGGTGCAGGAGCAACTATTTCATATGCACTTGACTATGGAATTGTAATAGTTCTTGGATCAGTATTTATTATTTGTTCTAATGCATTATATGGTATTTTTAGAGGTGAAGGTGATGCTTCTCGTCCAATGTATGCAATAGGGGCATCTGCAATAATTAATATGATTTTAGATCCAATTTTTATCTATACTTTAAATTTGGGAGTTAAAGGAGCTGCAATGGCTACAGTTATCTCATCTGTATTTGTCATCTTGATTTTGCTTTTCTGGTTTTATGTTAAAAAAGACACTTTTTTAAAACCTAATTTAAGTAATTTCAACTTCCAAAAGGATATTTCCCTTGATATTGTTCGTGTAGGAATTCCTGCAAGTATTCAGCTTCTAAACAATGCATTTTTTGCAGCTGTTTTTTCTGCTCTTCTTGCATATGTCGGAACTACTGATTCAGTTGCTGTTTATTCAACAGGCTGGAGAATAGTAACAATCGGCACAACTCCACTTCTAGCTATTGGAACAGCACTAATTAGTGTTATTGCAGCAAATTATGGTGCTAGAAACTATAAAAATATTCAAATAGCTCACAGATATGCAATGAAAATCTCAATAGTGATTGCAGTTATTGTAGCTATTCTAACAAACGTTTTTGCAGGAGATATTGCATCAGTATTTGCGTCTTCTTCAAGCAGTGTAAGAATAGCTGGTGAACTTACAATGTTTTTAGCATGGATTGTACTTTATTATCCAACAATGGCTGTTGGAGTTGCATCAACCTATGTATTCCAGGGAGTTGGAAAAGGAATTACTGCAATGTTTCAAACAATTATGAGAGAAACAGGTTTTACAATACTTTTTGCAGTATTATTTGGTGTTGTTCTTGGATATGGTGTCTGGGGAGCATGGATGGGAATTGTATTGGGTGAAATAATTTCAAATAATATTACAATGCTTTGGGCAAACTATCTTGTCAAAAAACTTATCAAAATTAATAAAGCTTAATTTTTTCCTAAAAATTTATTTTATTTGATTATAAAATATTATATTAATGAAAAGAACAGCACTAAAAATAGGATATATTGGAACTAATTTTCACGGTTTTCAACGCCAGCCGGATTTAAGGACTGTTGAAGAAGAATTGATTTACCATTTACGTAAACTAAATTACATAGATGATTTAAAAAAGTCCAGATTTAGAATAGCTGGCAGAACTGATGCTGGTGTTCACAGTTTAGGTAATGTAATCAGTTTTCAGTCAGAAAAAGACGTTAGAATAAATGAAATTAATAATTCTCTTCCTGATGATATTCAAATTCTTGCAAGCGCTCCTGTTAGATATGCATTTAAACCAAGGTATGCTCAAATGAGGCAATACCGATATGTTCTCTTCCAGGATTTGGATATTGATAAGTTAAAACAATGCGCAGAAGTCTTTAAAGGAACACACAATTTCACTAACTTCACTAAAAGATTCCAAAAAACCACTACAAGAACTATTGAAGATATAAAAATCACAAAAGCGGATTTAACTGATTATCACAAAAAAGAATTCCCAAATCTTCACGATACATTATCTCCAATTTTTGTTGATATTTATGGAGAATCATTTTTATGGAATATGGTAAGAAAAATGATGAGGGTATTTGTAGATGTTGCAACCGATAAAATGAGTTTGGATGAAGTAGAAAAGCTATTAAATCCTGCTGAAGGCGAGCCAAGAGCAAATATCAAAGTCATGGAAGCTGATTATTTGATTTTAATGGATATTCAATATGATGGAATCAAATTCAGATATGATGACTATGCATGTGAGAGATTTAAGCGTGATTTAGTTGATTCTTTATCTGATTTACAAAAAAGATATGCTGTAAGAGAATCCATGATAAAAAGCTTAAATGAGTTACATAATTTGGATGAATAAATTTTATCCAATCTTTTTTTTAAATTTTATATTTGCCTAAAAATTAAAAAATTTTTTAAGTATTAATGACATAAATTAATAATTATGAAAATAGCAACTATTTTAGGAACCAGGCCTGAGATTATTAAAATGGCTCCTATCATTGATGAAATCTCAAAAAGAGATATTGATCAAATTGTTTTACACACAGGTCAGCATTATGATGCGGAAATGTCTGATAACTTCTTTAAAGACTTGGATATCAGAACTCCAGATTATAATATTCATGTTGGTTCCGGAACACACGGTAAACAAACTGGTTTGATGATGCAGCGTATTGAGGAAGTTCTTCTTGAGGAAAAACCAGATATTGTATTAGTTCAGGGTGACACCAATGCAGTTTTAGCAGGTGCACTTGTAGCGTCTAAATTACATATTCCAATAGGTCATGTTGAAGCGGGACTTAGGTCTTTTGATATGACTATGCCTGAAGAGGTAAATCGTCGTGTAGCTGACGTATCTTCTTTAATGTATTTTGTACCAACTGTTGAATCTGCAATTAATCTTTTAGCTGAAGGAGTTTCAAGAAAAAACTTGTTTGTAACAGGAAACACTGTTGTTGATGCATGTTTTAGACATTTGGAATTGGCTAAAGAAAAAGGAATTAGTGAACAGTCCCTTAAAGAATTGAATATTGATGAAATGGATAATATTTTAACTTTAACAATGCACAGAGCGGAAAATGTTGATGTTAAAGAAAGAGTAGTCAATATTATTGATGCTTTAAAGCAATTGGATGACATGAACATTATTTTCCCTATTCATCCAAGAACTAAAAACACTTTGGAAAAATTCGGATTGTTTGAAGAATTAAACAATTTAGAGCATGTTCACATTATAAAACCGTTAGGATACTTGGATTTCCTTTACTTAACTTCTGTTTCAACATTAATCTTAACAGATTCTGGTGGTCTTCAAGAAGAAGCAATAACATTGGATGTTCCTGCTTTAACCTTAAGATACAACACCGAAAGGCCTGAAACAGTAACTGCAGGTGGAAATATTCTCGTTGGATCTGATAAGGATGCAATTTTAGAAAATGCTCGCAAAATCTTGGATGATGAAGAGTTCGCAAACAAAATGAGAAATGCTGTTAATCCGTATGGTCAAGGGGAATCTGCAAAATTGACTGTTGATGCAATAGAAGATTATTATTCAAAAGGACTATTAAATATTGAATCTCCTGAACATATTATGGATTCATTTTCAAGAAAAATGATGACAATGTCTGAAGACATTTCAGTTAGTGAATTTGAAGAAAATGAAAATGCACTTGTTCACATGGTTTATGATGGTGAAAAAATGGTATTTCCGGCAGATGACTTTAATTTAAACGGTATGGTGTTTACTTATGACAAAAGAGAATAATTCTATTTTAGTATTTGAATATTTCACTGCATCTGGTGAAAATGACAAATGCATAATATCAGAAGCAGAAGCATTAATTATCTCTCTTTTAGATGATTTAAAAGAATTTGATGTCAGTTTAGTAATCAATGAATCTTACAAAAATATTGCAGAGGGCTATGATAACGTTAATGCTATTTCAATTAATCAGGATGTAGTATCATGGCTTAAAGACAATGCAGGAAACTTCAACAAAGCTATTTTCATTTCTGCAGAAAATGATAACAATCTCTACAATATTACTAAAATCCTTGAAGAAAATGATGTAAAAATATATAATTCATCTTCCGAGGCTTGTTTAGTTGCATCTGATAAATATGAAACATACGAAGCTCTTCCAAGTGACATTCCTCAACCTAGGTCATTTAAATTTAAAATAGATCCAAAAGGATACTGGAAAAGAGCAATTGAAAACTTGCATGAAAAATGGCAGGCTGAAGATCCACTCACTCCACTTAAATTAATCATAAAACCGTTAAGTGGTGTTGACTGTGAAGACATAGTTGTTATTGAAAAAATTGAAGATTTAACTTTGGATTTAGATAAGATTTTCAAACCAGGTTCAAGAGTTATTGTTCAGGAATTTATTGAAGGAACAGATATAAGTGTTAGTTTAATCTCAGACGGTACCAATGCAGTTCCAATAAGCTTAAACAAACAATATGTTCAATTAAAAAATGATAAAGGAACTTATCTTGGAGGAATGTTGCCTTTCGAAAGTGAATTTAAACAGGAAGCATTTGAAATAGCTAAAAAAGCTGTTGAATCTGTTGAGGGTATGAAAGGTTTCGTTGGTGTTGACTTATTAATAAACAGTGATGAAAAGGACATTTACTCAGTTTATCTTTTAGAAATCAACTCCAGATTCACAACACCTTATGTTGGTTTGAATAAAATAGCTAATTTTAACATTGGTAAAACAATAATTGATTTAATTGATAATAATATGAGTATTGATGATTTAGAGATTTCTTTAGATGGTGAAGTTGAATTTAAGAAATCTGGTGACTCATTAGAAATTAGGAGAATGTAATTATGAAAATAGCAGGATTTGATATAGGTGGTGCAAACACTGATTTAGCAGTTATTGACTTTGATGGTGGAGAAATTAAAAACATTGAAGTTGATTTTGCTTATCTTCCAATGTGGAGTAACAACGATGACTTATCAGATGTTTTAGTTGAGTTAATTGAAAAAATCTGTCCAATTTCAGAAATTGATGCTGTAGGTATTTCAATGACTGCAGAACTTGTTGATGCATATGATACCAAAAAAGACGGAGTTTTAGATGTTGTTAAAAAATGTGAAGACACATTTGACTGCCCAATAGCTTATGTGGGTATTGACGGAATGTTGTCTTTAGAAGAAATCACAAAAACACCTCTAAAAGCAGCTGCTGCTAATTGGATTGCAACAGCTCAAATTGCTACCTTAATTTCTGATAACTGTATTTTCATTGATACTGGAAGTACAACTACTGATATTATTCCAATTAAAGATGGAAAAGAATGTGCAATTGGTAAATCTGACTTTGACAGATCTGCAACCGGTGAATTGGTATATACTGGTACTTTAAGAACCAATCTTGCTAGTTTTCTTGATAAAGTTGAATTAAACGGAAAAGAATATCGTGTAGCTAGTGAATTATTTGCACAAACTGCAGATGTCTACACTGTATTGGATTTAATCACACAAGATGACTATGTGTGCGATACCTTTGACGGAGAAGGTAAATCAAAAACAGACTGTGCTAAGAGAATTGCACGTGTAATCTGTGCTGATTTGGAAATGTTGAGTATGGATGATATTGTTGAGATGTCAAAATACATTCATAAAAAACAGGTTGAACAGATTGCTGATGGTTTAAAACAGGTTGTTGAAACTCAAGAATTAGATTTAATTGTTACAACTGGTCTTGGAAAAGATATTTTAGATAAAAAAGCAGCAGAATCCTTAGGTTTAAATGTCAAATCAATGGGAGATATTTTAACTGATGAAGAATGTGTTGTTGCACCTGCTGTTGGAACAGCTGTAATGATGAATAAATATTTAAATTAAAAGAATTTACTTCTTTTAATCTCTTTTTTTAAAAATTAGTACCATACATCTTTTATACCAAGTAAATATGCACAGGTATTTGCTAATAAATGCATAATTAAAGTTAGTATACATGTGGTTATGATAAACATTAAGTCTATTTTTACAACTAATGAAACTAAGATTAATGCAACGACTATGAAATCTAGTTGATCTAAAACTGGAGCAGAATTTCCACGTTCAATATTTGCTCTTCTTTTTAAGAAACTGCCTATTGCATCACCAAATAATGCTCCAAAACCTAATAAAAATCCAATTAATATTCCACTTTGAATGTCAGTTATGATTGGTGTTGTAATAAATTGTCCAAAATTTGCAATTACGTATGGAGCTAAAAATCCTTGTAAAATACCTGTTATTGTTCCAATGATTGTTCCTGCGATTAAACCTCTCCAGGTTACGCCATCTCCAATCCATCTGTTACCGTTTTTATCGGATTTTCCAAAATCTACTGGTGTTCCACCACCAAATACTAATCCTGCACCATTTGAGAAATATGCTGGAAGTATAAAATAAAGTATTGCAATACAAGTCATTGCCAATATTTGAATATTAATTGTCATTTATATTGTCTCCAATTTTATCTTTTGTTAATACTACTATATATTAATTAAGTTTAAATATTACAATCATTTAAATATAATAATAGTCTAACTTATTAATTTATAAGATTATTATATTAAGGTGATTTATTGAAAATTAAAGATACTAAAAGTTTATGCCCAGAGTGTGGTAAACCTGTTAGTGCTGAAGTTTATGATGAAGATGGCAAAGTATTCATCAAAAAAACCTGTGATGAGCATGGTGAGTTTATTAACACTTACTGGGGTGACGATGAGTTTTATAATAGGGCTAATAATTACATTCCTTCAAACAGTTCTGTTGAAAATCCATGTGTGGAAGATAATGCTAGCTGTCCTAGTAACTGCGGATTATGCTCAAAACATGAAACTTCAACTGTGTTAGGTTTAATTGATGTAACTAACAGATGTAATTTAAGATGTCCTGTTTGTTTTGCAAATGCGGCCGTTGCAGGATATTTATACGAACCTACTCAAGATGAAATAAGACAAATGCTTAAAAACTTAAGAAACTTAAAACCTAATCCAACTCCTGCTATTCAATATGCTGGTGGAGAACCAACAGTTAGAAAGGATTTAGTTGAACTTGTTGAAATGGCAAAAGAAGAAGGTTTTACTCACGTTCAAATAGCTACTAACGGTATTAGATTAGCTAAAAGAGAAAACTTGGCTAAAGAATTAAAAGCAGCAGGGTTAAACACAGTATATCTTGCTTTTGATGGCGTAACTCCTGAACCATATATCAACAACAGAGGAAGAGATTTACTTCCTTTCAAATTGGAAGCTATTGAAAACTGTAGAAAAGCAGGTTTAGGTGTTGTTCTTGTTCCTACATTAATTAAAGGAATCAATGACCACCAAATCGGTGAAATTATCAAGTTTGCATTTGACAACAATGACATTATTTATGGTGTTAACTTCCAGCCTGTGTCATTTTCAGGAAGAACTCCTGCTGATCAAGTGGAAGCTCAAAGAATTACAATTCCCGACTTTGTTGGTATTATTGAAGAACAAACCAACGGTCAGGTTAAAGCTAATGATTTCTATCCTCCGTCAGCTGTTGAACCAGTTGCAAGATTCATTTCTGCTCTTGACGGCGAAGAAAATCCTAAAGTTAACTTAAACTGCCACCAACACTGTGGTGTAGGTACCTATGTATTTAGAGAAAAAACAGAAGGACCTGGAAAAGATAACTTAATCCCAATTACAGATTTCATTGATGTTGATGGATTATTTGTTAAATTAAATGAATATGCTGATAAGTTATGCGAAGGTAAATTCGGAGCACGTAAGAAAGTTATTGCAAGTGTTACTAAAAATATTCCAAAATTAATCCACACTTCCAAAACTCCTGAACACTTAGATATTAAAAAGATTTTGTTAAATGTGTTCACTAAAAGATCTTACAGTGCATTAGGAGACTTTTCTAAAGATGCAATGCTTATTTCATGTATGCACTTTATGGATCCGTTTAACTTTGATGAAGACAGAGTTAAAAAATGTGTTATCCATTATGCAACTCCAGATGGTAGAATTATCCCATTCTGTACTATGAATTCAATGTATCGTCAAAGTGTTGAGCAAGAATTCGCAAAACCTTTTAAAAAAGAAGAATAATTTAATTTTTTTCAATCGCCTTAACTTATTTTGTATTTGGGTAAATTCCCAAGTACTTATTTTTTTAATTCAATTTTACGTGATATTTATGGATATTATTAAAGGAAAAACATGGACTTTCGGGGAAAATATCGATACTGATATTATTATTCCTGGAAGATATTTAAGAACATTCAATCCAAAAGATTTGGCTGAACATGTATTGGAAGGAGAAAGGCCAGATTTCACAAAGAATGTTCAACAAGGAGATATTATAGTAGCTGATGAAAATTTTGGTTGCGGTTCATCAAGAGAACAAGCACCAGTAGCTATTCAAGCAGCAGGTGTAAGTGCAATCATTGCAAAATCATTTGCAAGAATTTTCTATAGAAATTCAATTAATATAGGTTTACCTGTAATTATTAGTGATATTGAAGCTAAAGACGGGGATGTTATAAGCATTGACTTGTCTGAAGGTACAATAATTAATGAAACAACTGGAGAAAGTGAAACCTTTGAACCATTCAAAGATTTCATGTTAAGTATTTTAGAAGACGGTGGATTAGTAAATCACCATATGAAGGAATCTGAATAAGGGGTGTAACAATGGAATGTCCAATTTGTGGTTCTGATGAAATTGAAATTTTAAATTCAAAACAAAAATCATCCAAGAAAAAACTCATAGAAGAATATTTATTAAGATGTGAAGAATGTGGTCATGTCTTTAGAGATATGTTTTCAGCAAACATAAAACCTGAAACCTACAGATTAATCATCTCAGAACAGGGCAAATCCCACAAAACCACTATCGATTTGTTACCTGGTGACGAATTGAAAAGCGGAGATGTGTTGCTTTCTGAATTTGGTCAGGTTGAAGTAACCAGTATTGAAGTTGGAGATAAAAGAGTCAACAAATCAAAAATCGCTGACATTAATACTATCTGGGCTAATTCAACAGAAATTCCTGCTCGTATCGGATTTTCAGTAGATTTACATGGTGAAGTTGATTCATATAAACTTGATTTGGATAGGGACTTTGAAATTGCTCCTGGTGATGTTGTAAAAATCGACAAACATATTGTTAAAGTTCACGTTATCAAAACCAAAGACAGAAAATTAACCTCTGGTTTTGCAAAAGCAGGAGTTATTAAAAGAGTATACTCTAAACCTGTCAGATTCAACAACTTTGATTATGACTTGACTAAAGATATTTTCAAGAAAACCAAAAAATCATCCTAGTGTGGAAGTAAAATGAAAGTTTATATTGAATCTTATGGCTGTACATTCAACAAGGCCGATGGTCAGATTATTGCAGGAAACTTAAAAGAAAACGGTATTGATCTTGTCGATTCAATTGAAGAGGCAGATGTAGTTATTGTAAATACCTGTTATGTTAAACTTCCTACTGAAAACAAGGTCACATACAGAATTCAAAAGCTTCAAAAAGATTTTCCTGACAAAAAGATTATTGTCGGTGGATGTATGGTTGAAATTGATCCAGAAAAGCTTAATAAAGTTGCTCCTGAAGCTTCATGGATTGGACCTCATCAGTTAAACAAATCATTTGATGTTGTTGAAGCAACTTACTGTGGAGATGTTGTTCGTGAAGTTGGATTTTCAAAAGAGTCCAAAGTCAATGTTCCTAAAGTAATGGATGACAGTTTAATTCATATTATTCAAATCTGTGAAGGCTGTTTAGGTGCATGCACTTTCTGTTGTACTCGTTTTGCTCGTGGACCTTTAAATAGTTATCCTATTGAAGATATTAAGGCTGAAGCTAAAAGAGCTATTGAAAATGGTGCTTGTGAAATTCAACTCACTGCTCAGGATACTGCAGCATTTGGCCGTGACAGTGGAGAAAAACTATCTGATTTAATCAAAGAAGTGGCTAATTTAGATGGTGACTTTAGAGTTCGTGTTGGAATGATGCATCCTAAAAACATTTTAAATGATGTTGATGAGATAATTGATGCAATGAAACATCCTAAGGTATATAATTTCATTCATTTACCTATTCAAAGTGGAAGTGACAAAGTTTTATCTGACATGAGAAGAGGTCACACTGTTGAACAGTACCTTGATATTGTATCAAAATTCAAAACTGAGATTCCAGATTTGACTTTGGCTGTTGATATTATTGTAGGATATCCAACAGAAGATGATGATGATTTTGATGCAACAGTCAAACTTCTTGAAGAAATAAAACCTAGTTTGATTCACTTGTCAAAATATCAGCACAGGGAAGGTGCAATTTCTTCATCACTTAAGGAAATCCCTCATGCAGTTATGAAAAAAAGATCAAAATTATTATCTGAGATTAAATCACAAATAACTGAAGATGAAAATAAAGAATTAGTTGGTTCTTGCCAAAAAGTTTTAGTTATTGAAAAAGGTTCCAAAGGTGGATTTATAGCAAAAACCGACTCATATATTCCAGTTATTGTTGATGAAGCTGAGTTAGGATCTTTTGTCGATGTGAAAATAACTCAGGCAACTGCCACTTATCTTAGAAGTGAATTGATAAATTAAAATTTTTTTATTTATCTTATTTTTTATATTAGTGTTAATTTTTTCCTTATTTTTTTTATAGTACCGATAATTATTTCCTAAATTTAAAAGTCTATTCTAATAGGTGATAAGTTATAATTTAGCCGATAAATAAGCATTATTACCGATACCTTTATATAGTATTGTGTACTATCTTTTAATTGGAGGTGTCATTATGAGTGAATTACCAATCGCACCAGTCGGTCGTATCTTAAAAAATGCTGGCGCACAAAGAATTAGTGATGATGCAAAAATTGCATTAGCTGAAGCATTAGAAGAAAAAGGTAACGAAATTGCACAAAAAGCTGTAAATTTCGCACGCCACGCTGGTAGAAAAACTGTAAAAGCTGAAGATATCAAATTAGCAATCAAATAGATTTACTAATTGTTATTTTTAATGAGCTTTTTTAATAAAATCTATTGGCCATTTTTCTGGTCAATTTTTTTTATTTTTAAAATTTTTACTACTTGTCCTACAAAAAGCAAAACATTTATATATTGCTTTTAACAGAGTATAGTATGATGTGTGTAGGACCGGTGGTCTAGGGGTATGATTCCTCTTTGACGTGGAGGAGATCACGAGTTCGAATCTCGTTCGGTCCATATGCCATGGTAGTTCAGATGGGAGAACGCTAGACTGAAGATCTAGATGTCGCTGGTTCAAGTCCGGCCCATGGCATTACTTTTTATAACTATTTTTTTAGACATTTTCATTTTATAGATTACTTAATAGCTATTTTTTTTAAATAATTTCATTTTAATAGGCTATTTTAAAAAATAAGTTATGGTAAATATTAAAAAAAGGTGATGGTTTTTTTTAAACCTATAAAGTAATAGGTTTTGGTGTTACTTGGGTGTTTTCTCTTAAATCTTTGTATCTTTTGACAATTTCGTATCCTTGATCACTGCCAATGATGTCTGCTCCACCAGTTAAGATTTGGTTAGCGAATTTGTAGTTTGTAATTCCGCCAAAGATTTCAATTTTAATTTTAGGAGCATATTTTTGGATAATGTTTATGTCATTAACGTTTTCGAAGATATGATTTGGAGATACAAATCCTGTTGCAGTTTTTACATAATCTGCTCCAGAATTTTCAGCTACTTTTGCAGCATTTGCCTTTTCATAGTCTTCTAATGCTTTTGTTTCAATTACAACTTTTAAAATTTTATCTCCAATGACTTCTTTTATTTGTCTGATTTCATTTTCAAGAAGGTCATATTTTTCATCCTTCAAATAGCTTATGTTAAGAACAACTTCAAATTCATCTACGCCTTTTTCGTTTAATGATTTAGCTGATGCAATTTTACTTTCTGTGTCTTCAAAACCTAACGGGAATCCGATTACACTTCCAACTTTTATATCAGTGCCTTCGAGGATTTTTTTTGCTAAGCTAACATAAGTAGGTGAAACAACAACAGAATTGAAGTTCATTTCTTTTGCTTTGTTAAGAAATTCCTTCATTTCACTTTCAGTAATTATGTTGTTTAAATTAGTGTAATTTATTAAGCTTGCTAATTCTTTTGAATTTTTTATATTGTATGCCATAATATCACCCTACAATTAGTTAGTATATATACGAATATTATATTTAAATATTTGTATTTAAATGATTTTTTTAACCATATATGGACCAACTTTTTCATAGCCAAATTTACGGTAGTAATTTCTACTTCCAATTCCACTTATGATTGCAATTTCTTCTTTTCCATTGTCAATAGCTAAATTCTCAGCTTCAATAAGAAGTCTTTCTCCAAATCCGGTGTGCTGACCGATTTTTGGATTTTTATTTCCAATCTGGATCATATTTCCATAAACATGCAATTCACGAACAAGTGCTGTTTTATCACTAATTTCTTCTCTAAAATGATTTTTGGATGGGAAACGTAATCTTAAAAATCCTGCAATACTTTCTTCATTGTAATCTTCAATAGAAAGGAAGTTTTCTACTCCACCACATGCGGTGTAACTTTCATTAAATAGCTCAAAGTCTTCCAATCCGTATGCCTGAGTTGTTTTTTTGTGTCCAATCTCACGGCAGCGTATACACTGGCAGTTAATGTGTTCTTCATCGAGTCTGTTGTATACAAGCTCTCCTAAATTGGATTTTTTAACTCCTGCTTCAATTAATGTGGATGGAATATCTCTTTGAATACGCATGGTTCTAACCCATTTTGGAAGAATCTTTTTGATTTTAACTATGAGTTCAACAGCTTCTTCGTTAGTATATGGTGCATACTCGCCATTTTCCCATAAATCATAAAGTTCGCTTCCTTTAGTAACAAGACATGGGTAGATTTTTAGCATGTCTGGCTTGAAGTTTTCATCACTAAATAACTGTTTAAACATTTTCAAGTCCTGTTTTTCATCTGCAAATAATCCTGGCATCATATGCATTGCTACTTTAATTGCAGAATCTCTTAAAAGCTGATTGGACTCAATAACGTCAGCTATTTTGTGTCCTCTTTTTATTTTAGTATATAACTCATCGGATAATGTCTGAACGCCAAGTTCAACACGTGTAACACCAAAATCAAGCATTCTGTTGATATGGTCTTTTTTACAGTAATCTGGGCGTGTTTCAAAGGTCATTCCAACACATCTTACCTTTGAATTTTCATTAGCCTTTTGAACATCATCTATTAAAACATAGTCATTAGGAGAGTATGTTTTTAAAACACCTTCTTCAAAGGATCTTATCTCATCATAATCAAGATTATATTCATAGTTTGTTGGTTTATTTTCAATTATTAAACCAAAATCAGTCATTGCTTTGAGACATTGTGATACAAACCATTCCTGATAGCATAAATCTCTTGAAGGGAATGTTCCTCCCATAATAATTAATTCAACTTTGTCTATTGGGTGGCCAATCTTTTTTAGTTGTTTTAATCTGTTGAAACATTGAATATATGGATGGAATTCATACATTCTTCCTCTAAGTGCAGCAGGCTCTTCACCAGTATAACTTGGAGGTGCAATATCACTTTCAGGACAGTAGAAACATCTTCCATGAGGGCATTTGTGCGGATGACACATCACAGCAACAATCGCAACACCTGACATTGTTCTTGTTGGCTTTTTTTTAAGAATTCCTGAGACAATTTCCTTTTCTTCAGGCTTTGCAAATTCCAAAATGTCAGCATTACTCATGAATCTTGATAATTTTAAATCACGGCAAAGTTGTCTTTTTTCAACTTCAAGATCGCGTCTTGTGGATATTTTGCCATTAATAATATCATTGATTATAATTCGGCATGCTTTTTCCATTATTTTACCTCGACATTTAATATTTAAATTTATTGATATGGTTATATTTAAATATTATAATGCTTTAATACTTAAACATAAAAATATGGGTGATAACTATGCAAATCAAAGATTTTTTAGGAACTATTGTTTTAGATAAAAATGCATATGAAGTCGGAAAAGTAAGTAACGTCGAATTTGACCCAGCTACTGGTAAAATGGACGAAATTACTTTAACCTTACAAAAAAACCTCTTCTCCAAAGATGAACTTGTTATCAGTTTTGATGACATTGCAACTATTGGTGCTTACGTTATTTTAAACAAAGAGATTCCAAAAGAAGAAGTTGAAGAAGTCGATGCTGAAACTGTTGAAGTTGAAATCGATGATGAATAGGTATCATAGGGTTTTAAAATGGTTTTAGACGCAAGAGGAATTGAAATTTCCTTAAATGAACATGTCAGATATGTTGACACTGGAACCATTGGCCAAGTTGTTGATAAAAAGACAATTGATGATGTCGGTTGGGTCAGAATAGACAAAACTGGCTTATGGTATTTGTCAAATCATACAGAATTATTGGATGAAAAAGACATTAAAAAAAGTTCTTGGGGCGCTGGAAAAGAATTAGATGTTGATGATCTAAAAGAACAAGCTGCAAGCTTCGAAGAACTTGAATTGTCCAGTGATGCTGGTAATGGTGGAGGTTAACTCCATCATTTTAATTTTTTGTAAACATACTTATTTTTTGTGCAAGTTTAGGACCAATTCCGTCAACTTTTTGCAACTCATTTTCAGAAATATTACTTAAATCATTTCCAAATATATTTACAAGATTTCTAGCTCTTTTTCTTCCAAGTCTTTTGACTCCGATTACTAATGGAATAATATCTTCTTTAACTCCATAGTATAATCTTGCAGATAAAATATCGAATTCTTTTAAGTTAGAATAATCACCTAAAACTTCACAGGTATTTTTTGCAAATTTAACAAGACGTGATGCCTCGTATGCTGATCTTCTGGTTGAAGCAGAGTATACATTGTATTTGTTTTCAATTTCATATTCGTTTCTCTCATCAATCCATTCAATTAAAGAAACGGTTGTAGCTTCAGGATTTCCAATATCCACTGCAAACAGTCCGCATTCAGATAATTTTTCATGAACTGGATCTTTTGATTTTCTGCCTTTAAAGCTAATCAATGGTAAATCAGGAGTTTCAGATAATGCATAAATAAACTCTTCAACATTAATTTCCTTCATATCTGATACATATTCCTTGATTTTAACAGCAGTTTCAACTGCATAATTGGATTTAGCAATTAAGTTACCAAAATCAGTAGTTTTAAGTCCTTCTGGAGTTGCTCTTATAATTCCGTTTTGAAGAAGGAAGCTTAATGCAGTTTCAAGTTCATATGCTAAGCTGTCTGCTGCAAAAAATGCCATTGACGGATTGTTGCTCATCTGATATCCGTAGAGTGTTTTTCCAAAAAAGTCAGTAAGTTCATCAAGATTTTTTGAAAGTGATGAAGCAATTTGTGCAATAATCTGTTTGTAGATTGCATCTTTGTTGTCAACTAATTTAGAATTAGTTTGTTCGATTTCACCTTCAATGTAATATTCTTCAAGGTTTTGAGACTCATCCATAGATTTAGCAATTAAATATGAATAACCTACATCATCATACTGTGGTCTACCTGCTCTTCCAGACATCTGTTCATAATCAAAAACAGGTATTGGCTGAGGTCCATTGCTTGTCCAACGGGTGTGGTCTCTGATTACAACAGTTTTTGAAGGCAAATTAACACCATACATTAAACTTGGTGTTGCAGTAATCATTAAGATGTTACCATTTCTAAATTCATCTTCAATAATTTCTTTTTGTTCATTGAAAAGACCTGCGTGGTGGAATGCAACACCTTTTTCAACAGATTCTGCCAATTTTAAACAGGTAGTTGTTGGAAGAGATCCTTTCTTTTTAGGAACGTCCAATAATTTTTCAGAAACTTCTTTAAATCTTTCTTTTTGTTCTTTTGAAAGTTTCTTGTTGATCTTTTTAGCAACATATGTAGCTAGGCTTTCTGTAAATCTTCTGGTTGAAACAAATGCTAATGCCTGTGTTTCTTCAGCCATTGCTTTTTCAACAACTTTAACGATTACATCGTTTTTGTTTTTTGTATTAAACATTTCACAATCCAATACTTCCTTGTGCAATGGTACTGGTCTGTAATCATGCTCTATACAGGTTCCTTCAAGCCAACCTTCGATTTCTCCAATATTTTTTAGAGTAGCAGAAAGTGCAATGATTCTCATACTTGGATTTATTATTTTAGCTCTTGTAATAGCTGCTTCAAGTGTTGGTCCTCTTGAATATTCTCCAATCATATGGAATTCATCAATAATTAAAGTATCTACATCGCGCAATACATTCCAGGAAAATCTAGTAAGTGCGTCAAATGACTCGAAAACCATAACTGATAAATCTGCGCTAGATGGATGTTTTCCTACATTGATTCCATATTCTTCAAATGCTTTGAATTCTTTTACCTTTTCATTTTGAATTGAAAGAAGTGGTGCTGCATAAACTGCTTTTCCACCATCTAATATGGTTTTTAAAGCAGGTAATACTCCTAAAACAGTCTTACCACTTGCAGTAGGTATTGAAACTATGTAGTTTGATTTGTCCTCTAAATATCCTGATTCAATCACTGCTTTTTGTGCAGGATTGAAGTCTTCAATGTATGGATATGCGCCATTAATTATTTTTTTAATATCAGTATCTAAATTTTCCATTTTAATCATTTATTTCTATTTTTTTTATTTATATTAAACATTTGTAGAGAGCATGTGAAATCTATTGAAAATTGGTAACAATTATATATTACTAATTATTAATGTTAGAATGACTATAGATTATATTGGAGAATTTATTATGGTAATTAAAGTAGAAGTATTTTCAACTAATTCTTGCCCTCACTGCCCAGCAGCTATTGAAGCTGCTCAAAGTGCAAAAGACAAATTAGGTGACGCTATTGATGTAGAATCCATTAAAATCGATGAAAGTGAAGAAAACAGACAAAGAGCTATGGATTATCAAATCATGGCAGTACCTACTGTTGTAATTGATGGTGAAGTTGCTTTTATCGGCGCACCTATGGAATCTGAACTTATTGAAAAATTAGAATCTATGTTATAGATTTCTCTCTTTTTTTATTCTTTTTTTAATCAAAATGACAAATGATAATTATACTGGCATAACAACAGGAACAATTGCAACTGCATGCTCTCTTGCCGCATTGGATACAATTTTAGGAACTTCAGATATTGCATGTGTTGAAGTTGAAACTCCAAAAAATACTCTTGATATTCTAATTGATAAATGTGAGTCAATTTCTGATGAAAGTGCATGTGCTGTGGCTCATAAAAATCCATATAATGATCCTGATGTTACTGTAGGTTTGGATATTGTTTCTACAGTTGAATTATTTGATAAAACTGATGAAACATCTAATGTAATCATAACTGGAGGAGAAGGTGTTGGTTTAATTACAAAACCCGGTCTTCAAATACCTGTTGGAGATTATGCAATTAATCCAATTCCTAGACAGATGATTATTAAAAACCTGTCTAGTAAAATTCCTGAGGGTAAAGTTGCTAAGGTTACTATTTCTATTCCTGAAGGCAAAAATATAGCTAAAAAAACCATGAATCCAAAATTAGGCATTATTGATGGAATTTCAATTTTGGGAACTACGGGAATAGCAAGATCAATGTCAAGTGATGCATATAAAAATTCAATAGTAAAACAGATTGATGTTGCAATAGCTTCAAATATTGATAATCTGGTTTTTGTTCCAGGAAACATTGGTGAAAAATTAGCATTAAATAAATTAAATGTTAAAAAAGAACAGATTATTCAAACAGGTAATTTTGTAGGATTTATGTTTGAAGAAGCAGCAAAAAGAGGAATTAAAGAATTCACATTCTTTGGCCATATGGGAAAAGTAATCAAAGTTGCAGGGGGCATTTTTGATACTAAACATGCTGTTGCAGATGGAAGACGTGAAATAATGGTTGCTCATGCAGCATTATGTGGTGTTGATATAAAGCATCTTCAAATGTTATTTGATTCAAAAACAACTGATGATATGATGTCTATTTTAGACGAACTTGAAGTTTCAGTTGAAGTATCAAACAGTATCGCCCAGGCAATTAAAGACAGATGTATGCAACGTTTTGAATTGGATTTAGATGTTATTTTGGTTGATATGCAAGGAAATTACTTAAATGACAATATGGAAAGGGAAAAATAATGTTTAATGTTTATCTTTATGTAATGGATACTATGGCAGACTGGGAAGTTGGACATATTACTACTGAGCTTAATTCAAAAAGATTTTTTAAAAAAGATGCTCCTGAAGTATCATTTAAAACAGTAGGTATTTAAAAAGAAGCTGTTAAATCAATGGGTGGTTTAACAATTGTTCCTGATTGTGTAATTGATGATATTGTAATTGATGAGAATTCTGTTCTTTTACTTCCAGGTAGTGATGTGTGGAGTGAACCTGAACACTTGGAAATTATAAATACTGCTTATGAACTGATTTCTTGTGAAGGTAGTGTATGTGCAATCTGCGGTGCAACAGTTGCTCTTGCTCATGCAGGAATTTTAGACAACAGGCCTCATACAAGTAATGGTGAAGGATTTCTTGAAATGTTTTGTCCAACATACAAAGGAAAAGATTTCTATGTTGATGAACCTTCAGTTTGTGATGGTAACTTGATTACTGCAGCACCAACTGCAAGTCTTTTATGGGCAAAACAAATAATTGAAAAAATTGGTGTTTTCAAAACTGAAACTCTTGAGGCTTGGTTTAATTATTTCTCAACTGGCGATGCTGAACAGTTTTTCATTCTTATGCAGAGCCTTCCTCAAGGTGAATAATACTTTTTTTAAATCCTATTTTTTATTTTATTTTTAAAATATTCATTTTTTCTTTGTTATTATAATCATTTATTTTGTGTATATGCAATGTTTATTAATTATACTAAACATAATTATAAATGATTAAATTAGATTGGGAGGAGATAATTTGAGTTTTGATATCTGCTTTGATAAAGAATGTTCTTCATTAATGATTAGAAATATTGATGAATTATGGGAATACATAAATCCTCAAACAGGCATATTCAAAAATTAAGGGTAATCTATCAGCGATTAGTTGTGGGTGATAGAAACCTATGGGTTGCAGGCATTAAAGATGTTACTGAAGATGTAAGAATAAAGCAAAAAATCCTAGATCAAAACGAGGAATTAAAAATACTTCATGATACTCTAAATGATGTTGAAAATTCAAATAAGTTTTCTGTTCAGTATGTTGATAATGAGGGCAGATATTATTGGTCTTCTAGTATTTATGATATTCTTGAAAGGGAACCTCGTGATGATGATGAATATAATAATATTGTAATTGATGAATGTGATGATGAAACTGTTGAACTGATTATGAGTAAGGTGAATAGGTTAGGTCCTAATGAATTACTTGGAAATCATGAAATTGAAATCACTACTGAAAATGGAAAGACAAAGTATCTTTTAATTAATATAAAGAACGTTCACAACAGTAAAGGTGAACTTGTTCAAAAAAGCTGTTATGCAAGAGATATAACTGAAGAGTATTTGATGCGTGAATCTTTGATTAAGGCAAATGAAGAAAAAACAATTCTTATGAAAGATTCTCACCACAGAATCAAAAACAACCTTAATCTTTTACTTAGATTCATATCCTTGGAAGAAAAGTTCTCTGATGATTATGAAGAAATTCTTAATGTAACTAAAAAGAGAATTTCATCATTTGTTGTTTTCCATGAAAACCTGTATAAAATAAGTAACTTTAAGGAAATGAATATTTCAGAATACTTTGACAAGTTTGCAAAAGCTTCTGAAAGTTTCTATAAACATGACTATGAAAGCTTTAATTTAAAATTCATATGTTATGATGATTTCAAATTGTCAAATGATGAACTTGTACCGTTGACATTAATCATAAATGAACTGGTCATTAATACATTAAAATATGCATTTGCAGGCTTTAGTAAGGATTATTCTAAAAATATTGGGTTAACTGCTACTCGTAAGGATGATTGTGCTGAATTCCATTACTTTGATAATGGTACTGGTTTGGCTAGTAATTTTGATCCTGAAAAATCCACTGGATTGGGATGGGTTATCATTCGTTCATTGGTAAGTCAACTTAATGGGTCTTATGAAGTTTATAGTGATAATGGAATGCACTTCAAAATAAGATTCCCATTATCTGATTAATATTTAAGTATTATTTTGGAATACCAAAAAATTATATATGATTAAATTAATAGGAATATTAGATTAATTATTAATTTAGTTGGTATTAACTATGGTAAATAAAAATAATACTTCATCCTATATGGATGAATATAAAAAGAATGTTATTAAGAATTCAGAGTATACTTATCGTGATGCTCTTGAAGTTTCAGCTTTCCTTATTGAAACTGGAAAATTCAAAAGGTTTTTTAAGGAAATACAAATTGCAGATTTGCAAAAAGAACTTGAAGAAATGGATTAATTGTTGTATTGTTGTTAATACAACATCTATTTTTATTTTTTTTAAATTTTTAAATTTAATCTTTGATGATATTTATTTAAGTGATAATATCATTATATAATATTAATTACTAATTAATGGAGTTTTATTTTTATGAAAATAGCTATGGTAGGCCAGTTTCCACCTCATGTTGGGGGTGTGGGCGTTCATATTCACAGTTTATCAAAAAAATTGGTTGAAGAGGGTCATGAAGTCTATGTGATTACTTATCCTCATAAAGATATTGAGGATATTGATGGAATTCATGTTATTGGAACCAAAGGACTTAATATTCCTGGTGTTAGAGGTTTAATGTTTAAAATGAATGCAAAAAAGGCATTAGAAGAGCTTATAGAAAAAGAAGACATTGATATTATTCATGGACATTATTTATTCCCAGCAGGTGCAGCTGCAGTTGAAGTTGGAAAAAAACATGGAATTAAAACATATGTTACTGCACATGGTTCTGACATGTTTGAATTATATAAAAAACAGCCAGTTATGAGATCACCAGTTAAAAAGGTATTAAATGATGCTGATGGTGTTTTTGTTGTTAGTAATGCACTAAAACATGAAATCATTGCAACTGGAGTTAAAGGAATTTCAGATAAAACCAAACTCTCCTGGAATTCCGTTGATGTTAATAAATTTTCATCTAAAACAAATTCAACCTTTAAAAAGGACAATAATCTTGAAGACAAACCAATTGTTCTTTTTGTAGGTAATTTAATCAAAAGGAAAAATGTAGATTCTCTTTTGGAAGCTAAAAAAGTATCCAAAAGCGACTATTATTTGGTAGTTGTTGGAGATGGACCACTATTCAAGAAATTAAAAAAGAAAGTTGAAGATGAAAATATTCATGATGTAATATTTACAGGTTCTAGAAATGATGTTGCAGATATTATTCCAAGCTGTGATGTTTTGATTTTACCATCATTTTCAGAAAGTTTCGGTTTGGTTTTAATTGAAGCATTAGCATGTGGAAAACCAGTTATTGGAAGTAATGTAGGTGGAATTACTGAAATTATCAACGAAAATGTTGGTTTACTTGTAGATCCAAATAAAGTGGCTTCAATAGCTAAAGCAATTGATACTGTTATTGATGATGAGGAGTTAAGATCTTCATTGGCACTTAATGCACGTGCTAGAGCAATGGACTTTTCTGAAGTGGAAATTCCATATGATGAGGTTAAAAAATGAAACAAACAGTTAGATCACCTGGTTCTGCAACAATAATCAATGCTATTGCAACTGGTTTTGGTTCTGCATTCAGTATTGGTTTAGATATAAAATGCAGGGCAAAAACAACAAGTGAAGGTATTTCTTGCGCAAATGATGTTGGTGCTGATGTTGGACTAATGCAATTATGTGTTCAAAAGGTTTTCAATCACTATGATATTGGTAGTGTTGATTTTGGCGTTGATTTAAAAACAGAATCAAACTTACCAATGGCTTCAGGATTATCAAGCAGCAGTGCTTCATCCAATGCAATTGTTAAAGCAGTCTCATCAATTGTATCGGAGGAATTTGACTTAAAACCTCTTGATGATATGCAGATAATTAATATGGCGATTGATGCCTCTCTGGAAGCCGGAGTTACAATTACAGGTTCATTTGATGATGCAACAGCTTCATACTTTGGAGGTGTTGTTGTAACAGACAATAAAAACAGAGAGTTTATTATTAAAGAAAAAATGGATGATTATCCTGTATTGGTATATATGCCTAATTTCTATTCAAAATCTGGTGATTCAAATCCTGATAGAATGAAATTACTTGCACCATTGGTTGAAACTGCTTTTGATTTTGCTAAAAACAAGGATTATTTCAAAGCATTGAATTTAAATGGATTAATTTACTCTGCAACTTTAGGATTTAACTCATCAATAGCTATTGATGCTCTTGAAGCAGGAGCTATTGCTTCAGGGTTATCTGGAACAGGTTCTTCTTTTGTTGCTGTTGCCAGTGATGATTCAATTGATGATATTAAATCTGCATGGGATAAATACGAAGGTAGAGTAATTGAAACCAAAGTTGATAATGTGGGCTGTAATATATTAAAATAATATTTATAGATGACTATTTTCATGGTTTAATCATATAGTTTATATACTATGATAATAATAAATTATATTATTATCATTATTATCAATTTGGTGATTTTTTTGAATGGGAGTTATGAAATTAAATCTTTTAATGATAAGAAAGAAGCCGAAGAACTTCTAACTAAATCAAGGAAATCTATTGATGAAATCGATAATCAAATATTTGATTTAATCTCGCAGAGAACCGCTTTTGCTAGGGACATAGCTAGTTGCAAAGAATATTTGGAAATGCCAATCTTTGATGAATCTAGAGAAAAGGTTGTCCATACAAAAGTTAGAGGTTTGGCTGAAGAAAAAGGTCTTGATGTTGATATTATTAATCAAATAGTAGATATGTTGACTATTTTAAATAAAAATGCG
>SAMEA3663215__coassemble_108_pt1 | contig 38584 bp, 39 predicted proteins | sample SAMEA3663215__metabat2_high_PE_014 | metagenome-assembled genome bin SAMEA3663215 (sample SAMEA3663215) | pig gut metagenome | biome: pig gut; feature: pig-associated habitat; material: faeces | place: China | collected 2013 | reverse complement strand
TTTTAACAGCCGTGTTAATATCCTCAAAACCCTTGGCAGCTCCAGTAAGGTTCAATTGTTTTAACGCATTTTCATAATTTAATTCAATAAATGCATTAATGTTTTCGTTATTTTCGTCAATAACTTCAATGAAGCTTTCTACATTTTCTTTAGCTGTCATTTCTCCATTTTTGATGGAGTTTAATTTTTCAATAACGCTCATTAAAACACCTAATAATCGTAAGTTATAATATTATTAGTTTATTTTTTAAGGTTTATAAACTTGCTTTTTTTAAACTTGGAGTTTTTTTTAAAATGTTAAATACTTTAATGATTAGATATATAATAACATTTAATAATTTTCAAATATATTTTAATCAATAAAAGTGTAGAATGATAACATGGAACTTACAGATATTCATCCGGGAATTTACATATGCTACTATTTGATTCTCGTGTTGTTTGCATTTATTTTCAACAATCCTTTCTTTAGTCTTACATTTTTATTGTTAATGATTGTATTAATTTATCTTCAGGATTTAAGTTCCCAGTTAAAAAGTACATTGATGTTTTACATTCCAATGGCTGTTTTAATAATCATTCTAAATCCTCTGTTTAATAAAACAGGTGCTCACAAAATCTATCTTTTTTCAAATTTCTTTATTACCTATGAAGCTTTGATTTATGGGATTTTAATGGCTATTTAACTTTTAATTATCCTTTTGGTATTTACTTCATACAATAAATCAGTTTCATACCAGGATATGCTTTACATCTTTTCTAAAAAGCTTCCAGTTGTGTCAATGATTATTGTTATGGCGCTACGTTTTGTTCCGCTAATTACTAATAGGGCAAGAGAAATTGGAAAGATTCACAAACCATCTCTTAAAGATGATTCTTTTATTAATAAAGCAAAATCTAAAGGTAAGGTAATGGGAATAACCGTTGCATTGTCTTTGGAAGAATCCATGTTTACTGCTAAATCAATGAAATCATGTGGTTATGGCAGTTCTAAGAGAACCTGTTATTTGTCTTATAAGTTATCACAAATTGATTATGCTTTAATTGCTTTAATTAGTGTTTGTGTAGCTATTTTATCTTACGGATTAATCAATGGAATTGGTATAATTACAATTTATCCTTCAATTAATTTTTCATTTACTCAAATACCCGTTAATATTTATTATTTTGTATTTATTGTATTGTTATCTCCATTGATTTTTTTAGAAATTAGGGAGGTAATCCAATGGCGTTAATTGAGTTTAATAATTTTAGTTTCAAATATAATGAATCTGAAGATAATATTCTAAGTGATATTAATTTAGAAGTTGAATCAGGTGATTTTGTATTAATTTGCGGTCCGTCTGGTTGCGGTAAAACAACACTTCTTAGTAATTTAAAAAAAGAATTGCTTCCAAATGGTATTCGCTCAGGGGATGTTAAATATGATAACTGTTCTGTTGGCGATTTGGATGACTTAGTATCAGCATGTGATATAGGATATCTTTTCCAAAATCCTGATGCTCAAATTGTTACTGATAGTGTAATTCAAGAAATTTCATTTCCTTTGGAAAACATAGGAACTCCTACTGAAGAGATAAGAAACAGAATATCAGAGCTTGTTTCATTTTTTGGAATCAATGAGATATTACACAAAAATGTTGATGAACTATCCAACGGACAAAAACAGCTTGTAAATCTTTGTTCTTTATTGGTTTTAAGACCTAAAGTTTTAATTTTAGATGAACCTTTATCTCAGCTTGATCCGATTACTTCATACAAAATATTATCAATTATTAGAAGATTAAATGAGGAATTTTCAATTACAATAATCATGAGTGAACATCAGCTTGATAATATTTTCCCGCTTTGTGATAAGGTTGTCTTTTTAAACAATGGTCAGATTGAATTTAATGACAATCCACGTGATGTATGTAAAAATATGAAGGATGATATGGTTTATGGACATTTTCTACCTTCAGTTTGTAAAATATACAAGCTATTAGTTGATAATAATCCATCTTTAGCTAATTTGGATATTCCACTTAATATTCGTGAAGCAAGAAGGTTTTTAAATAAAGTTCCTAGTGATATTATAACTTCTAGTTGTAATTTGGAATTTAGTTATGATTCAAGTAATGAAACTCTTATTAAAATGAAGAATGTCTATTTTGCTTATGAAAAACACAATCTAATTATTAAAAACTTAAATTTTGATTTAAGAAAAGGGGATTACGCAGCTATTGTTGGAAGTAACGGTTGTGGAAAATCAACATTGCTTCAGATATTAACAGGTCTTATTGATCCAATTAAAGGAAAGGTAAAATCCAAAAAAGACCTTAGTGTTGCTTATGTTCATCAAAATCCGATGATTCATTTTTCCCATGATACTGTAAAGGAAGAATTAGTTGAAGATAATGAAAATAATTCTAATTTCAAAAACCTTGTAGAATTTTTCCAAATTGAAGATTTACTAAATCAACATCCTTATGACTGCAGTGGAGGAGAACAGCAAAAAATCGTTATTGTTAAGGCACTTTTGAAAAACCCTGATGTTTTGGTTTTAGATGAACCGACCAAATGTTTGGATCCAATTTCATCTAAAATAATTTCAGATAAATTAAAAACACTACACAATGAGGGTTTAACAATTATTATGGTCTCTCACGACTTGGATTTTGTTGCAAACAACTTTAACAGATGTTTAATGCTATTTGATAAAACTATCCAAGTAGATAATCATCCTAAAAATATATTTGTTGAAAATAATTTTTACACAACATTTGTTAACAGAATGGTTAAGGACCATCTTAACTGCGCTGTTACCATTGGAGATGTTGCTCAAATTTGAAATTTAAAGTGATAATATGGAAATATCAATGTTAATAACTATGGTTTTGTCAATTCTTCTTATTGTTGGAGTTATTTATTCAATTTTTAAGATGTTTGAAAACTCAAAACCTACTACTGAATCTATTGTGCTTTTGGCAATTTTAATTGCTACTGCATCTATTGGACGTTTGATTTTAATTTCAATACCTTCTGTAAATCTACAATCATTCATTGTTATTATGGTAGGTATTGTTTTTGGTAAAAAAGAAGGATTTATCGTTGGTTCTTTATCTGCTCTTGTAACCGCAATGATTTTAGGAATTGGCCCTTGGGTTGTCTTCCAGATAATTGGATGGGGATTAATGGGACTTACTGCAGGTTTAATAGCTGAAAAATTAGATAATATTGTTTTCAGAGTTGCATTTGGATTAGCATGGGGATTATTATACGGATGGATTGCTGATTTAAGTGGAATTTTCTATTTAGGTTCTATCAATTTAGGATCAGTTTTAGGTTTGTTTATATCCAGTTTCCCATTTGATATGTTGCACGGAGTTTCCAATGCTGTATTATTGGCAGTTTTCTACAACTGGTTTAAAAAGATATTTTTAAGATCAAAAACCAAATACTTACCCCAATAGCTTTTTTAAGCTATTCTTTTTTTCTTTTTAGTGAAATTTTTAAATACATTTTTTTTATCTTATTTGTTGATAATACTTACATAATCTTTGAAATCTTTTTTTATATAATTTTATGATGTTTTAAATTAACTCTATTTTTTGAAATATGTGGGTTTGATAAAGTTAAATGATTGATTTCACAGTTGTGTTTTTTCATCTTTTTGCAGTTTAGAAATATTTATATTTAAATTACATACAATATTTAATTAAGAAATTTTTCTTTTGTAGATGGAATTTTTTTATAATTTTAAAAATTTTTCTCTCTGATAAAGAATTTTTTATAGCAAACCATAGGGGTCATTTTTCATGTCAAATAATTTGATTAAACGTGCGGCATATGTTAATCAGTTAAAGGATTATGTCAATACTGATTTTGTTAAGGTATATACAGGTATTAGAAGGTCAGGTAAAACCAGTTTAATGTATAATATTATTGACGAGCTTAAATCAATGGGGGTTAAAGACGAAAATATCATCTTCATTTCATTTGAATCAAGGGAATATAATCAAATCGATAGTAGTGAGAAATTGGATGAAATAGTTTACAATAAAACCGAAAATATCAAAGGGAAGATATATCTTTTTTTTGATGAAATCCAGCAAGTTAAAGGTTGGGAAAAATCTATAAACAGTTATCGTGTTTCTATTGACAGTGATATATACATTACAGGTTCAAATTCAAAGTTGCTATCTGGTGAGCTTGCCACACTCCTGACTGGAAGGTTTTTAACAATTAATGTGTATCCATTTTCATTCAAAGAGTTTATCCAGTATAAAAATGAAATTGAAGGTGTTGAAATAAACGAATACTCAATAGCTAAACTATATGATGAGTACTTCAATTTCGGAGGCATGCCTGGTATTTTGACATTGGGAAGTAATGAGTTTAAAAAAATGGCTTTAAAAGACATTTACAACTCAATTCTTTTTGAAGATATCGTTACAAGATTTAAGATAAATAATATTGACTTGCTACAGCGTTTCAGCAGATATATGATTTCAAGCACTGGCGAAATATTTTCATCTAAAAGCATAAAAAATTATCTTAAAAGCAATGACATCTATACTTCTCAGGACACACTACTTAAATATAATAGCTATTTAAATCAGTCATTTTTTATCTCCAAATGCAAATGCTTTGAGCTTAAAGGAAGAAGAGAAATGAAAATCCTTGGAAAATATTATCTGATGGATCATGGATTTCATCATGCCCTAATTGAAGACAACATCTTAAAAGTAACTAAAATTCTTGAAACAATTGTTTATATTGAACTTCTTAGAAGAGGATATAAGGTCAATGTAGGAAGAAATCCTGATGATACCGAAGTGGATTTTGTTTGTGAAAAATCAGGTAAATACAAATATATTCAGGTATCTTACAGATTATCTAGTGAAAAAACACTGAAACGTGAAATTAATCCATTACTTCGCATACCTGATAAATATGAATCTATACTTATAACAACTGAAAACCATGACTTCTCTAAAGATGGAGTCAAACATCTAAACATTATTGATTTCTTATGTGGAAATGATGTATAATGCATAGACATAAGATTTTTGAGGTTTTGGAGAATGGTTGCTTGTCATAATTATTTTAATGCTCTATTGACTTCATAATTAATATCTAACTTCAATAGTAAAAAATCTCAAATATCAATACAGCGATATTCACGATAAGCATACATATAATTTAGAAGTGATATAATTATTAATCATGAAAAAAGCTGTTGTATTTGATAACTCAGGAACATTGATTGAGCGATATCGTGTTATTAAAAATGTTGTTACCGGAGAGTTTTCAACTGACGTTAATTCTTTGGATTTAATAGATTCTAAAGATTCACTTGTGTTGGTTGTTCTTCAATATAATACAAATAAATTTTTAGATTTAAATCAGGACACCTTAATTTGTGATGTTATCAGACAGTTTAATATTGATTTCGATATTAGTTTTTCAAAAAAACAGTTTTCCAAAGCTGAAGTTAAGGAAATTATTGATAAAGAGACTACTGCTACTGTTGCAGATATTACTGATGCTTTTGACATGTTAGGTGAAAAAATTCCACAAATGGAATTATGCAACGGTTCTGCTTTAATTTTGGATATGGATTTGGGTATTGTTTTATACACAATTACTTCTGCTGGAGTATTTTTCCCTAAGGTTTTTGAAACAGTTGAGACATTAAAATCCAGAGGAATTGAAATTTTTATTGCATCCGGTGATAGAAAAGGAGCTATTAACAGACTTGCCAGTTTACTTGATGTACCTGAGGATAATGCCTATGGAACTGTTTCAACTAAAGGCAAATGTGAAGTTGTATCTATCTTAAAGGATGCTGGTTATAAAGTCATGATGGTTGGGGATGGACTTAACGATATTCTTGCATTTAAAAAAGCAGATGTAAGTGTTTTAACAATAGAACAAAAAGAGGAAGTATCTGATAAATTAATGGATAAAACAGACTATATTATTGAGGATATTTTTGAAGTTGTTGATATTGATTTTTAAATTATTATTTTTTTTAAGTTTTAACTTATAACTTATAACTTATATCAAATTTTTACCAATGAAAAATTTATTATTATTCAATTTTATACTTATATATTATAAAATGGCAAATGGGAGGAATACTATGTCTTTTACAAATATGGAAACTCTAAAAAAAGATAATATGAATTTAGCTGATAAAATTTATATTTTGGACACAACATTAAGGGACGGTGAACAGACTCCTGGTGTTGCTTTGACTGTTGATGATAAAATTCAAATTGCTCAAAAACTTAACAATTTGGGTGTAGATAAAATAGAAGTTGGTTTTCCTGCTTCTTCACCAGGGGAAATCGAATCTGCTAAAAAAATTAAAGCAAGAGATTTGGATTCAACCTTAGTTGGTTTATCACGTAGTTTAAGAAAAGATATTGATGCGGTAATTGATGCAGAATTAGATTATGTTCACACTTTCATTGGTACTTCTCCATTGCACCGTGATTATAAACTTAAAAAGTCAAAAGAAGAAATCATTGGCTCTGCTGTTGATACAGTTGAATATGCAAAAGATCATGGTTTAACTGTTGAATTTTCTGCAGAAGACGGTACTAGAACTGAACGTGAATTTTTATTTGAAATATTTAATGAAGTGGTTAGTGCAGGAGCTGACTTTTTAGATGTTCCTGATACTGTAGGTATATTAACACCTGCTCTTACACGTAATATGATAACTGATATTAAAAACAATTTCAAAACACCTATCAGTGTTCATTTCCACAATGATTTCGGACTTGCTAATGCAAATACTCTAACAGCTATTGAATGTGGTGCTAATCAGGCTCACGTTACCATTAACGGTTTAGGTGAAAGAACCGGTAACTGTTCATTAGAAGAATTAGTAATGGCTCTTAAATCTGCTTATCAAATTGATTTAGGACTTGATACTACAAGATTATACAGTTTATCCAATTTAGTTGGTCGTTTAACTGGGGTTAAAATGCCTGTTAACAAACCAATTGTTGGTGATAATGCATTTGCTCATGAATCAGGTATTCATGTTCATGGTATTTTAAACAATGCATCAACCTATGAACCAATGTCTCCTGAGATGGTTGGTCACTCTCGTAGGATTATTTTAGGTAAACACACTGGTGCTAATGCAGTTAGAGCTAAATTAAAAGAATATCATATTGATTTAGATGAAGAACAATTTAACAATGTTTTCAATAGCATTAAATCTTTAGGTGACAGTGGTAAATGTGTTACAGATGATGATTTAGTAGCTATTGCGATTACTGAACTTTCATCTGCTCGTGAAACACCTATTATCATTAAAGGTTTAAGCATTTCAATGGGTGCTAATGTTTCTCCAACTGCTACTGTTAAATTAGAAATTGATGGTGTTATTAAAGAAACTGCAAGTACTGGTGTTGGACCAATTGACGCTGCTTTAAATGCTGTTCGTGATTTAATTCAAGATACTATTGATATGGAATTAGAAGAATATAACTTAGAAGCCATTACTGGTGGTACTGATGCTTTAGCAGAGGTATTTGTTGTCACTTCTGATTCTGAAGGCAATAATTCTACCGGACGTTCAACAAATCAGGACATTGTTATGGCAAGTATTCTTGCTATTGTTGATTCTATTAATAAATTATTATTAATTAAAAGGTCCATTTAATAATATTTAATTATTTTTTTTATTTGGACTTTCTGTTTAATAATTTTTTTAATTTTATTATTTTTGTTTAATTTTTATTTATTTTTTATCTTTTTTTTGAGGTTTTTGTCAAGTTTTTTTATAATTCATATGTAAAATTTTATATACATTAATCTGCTAATATTACTATGGTGACTTTAAATATGGAGAATAATACAATTTTTGTTGGCAGTAAACCTGTTATGAATTATGTTTTAGCAGTTGTTACACAATTCAATGAAGGCAATAATGGTGTTGTTCTTAGGGCAAGAGGTAAAGCTATTAGCCGAGCTGTTGATACTGCTGAAATTGTTAGAAACAGATTTGTCCCAGATTCAGATGTTACTGATATTCAAATTTCAACTGAAGAAATTGAAAACTTTAACAATGAAAAAACAAATGTTTCTATTATAGAAATTTCAATGGAAAAGAGTGAATAAATACTCTTTTTATTAAAATTTCTTTAATAGATTCTTCTCAAATAAATATTTTGAAAGTAAAATGTTTGAGGTTCCTTTTCCCTTAGCTTGTGTTTTTCCTTTAACAATTGCTTTTAAGACACTATCAATATCTTTTTCACAATCAATTAAACTGTAACAATCACCCACAAATTTCCAGTAGTGAGAGTCACTTGCTCCTAGTGATGGAATTTTTTTATTTTGTGATAATTTTTTTGCTTTACTGTTACAATATCCTACAATAAATCTTGCGTTTTTTGTTTCTATTGCATCAATTTTTAACTTTTCATTTTCACTTTCACACAAAAGACCATGTCTGTAAAAACAGTAAGGATGAGGGATAATTGCTATACCCCCTAAATCATGAATTCTGTCTATTGTATCTGCAGGTGTTAGTCCTTTAGGTATTGTTTGCTCACACCCAAAACCAAGGATATGACCTTGTGTTGAAGAAATTTCTATAGATGGAATGGCAAGTATATCTGTATTTCTAGTTTTTCTTAAAACTTCACTAGTTCCATCTACAGTATTGTGATCGCTTATTGCTATGATGTCGATATTTCTACTATTAGCTACTTTTAAAATATCATCAATTTTAGAACTTGAGTCATCTGAGTATTCACTGTGAATATGTGAATCCATTTTTAGCATTTATATCATCCTAAGATTGTTTTAACCAAACCGATGGTACCAGTCATCATTACATCTCCACCAGGTGCAGCATGATGCCAGTCAAGGTTTGTTTTTTCTATTAATTCTCTTTTAGGTCCGCTAACAATGACTTTTTCAAGTTTGGATATAGGATTAAGTACATGTGCACCGTGTCCGTGATCATTGTATACTTCTTCGTTTGTAATTGTACCTTCAGCTAATCTTTTAAGGTATCTTTCAAGTGATTCACCAGTTAAGCTTGAAGTGTGGTGTTCAAATACTCCCTGGATTTTTCCATCTTCAATAGTTGCTGCGGTAGTATGACCGTTACCGATGTCTATTACAATATAACTGTTTAATTTTTCTGCAACTTCATCAAAGCACATTCCAGCTATTGATGCAAATTTAGTATCCATTAATAATGGAGTCTCACCAATTCCTTCACTTTCAACTGTTCTTTTAACAGCATTCATTCTTGTAAAATATTCAGGTAAATCTTCTAAAAATCCAAATTCCAATGGAGAAATTGGTTTTGATATTTTTTCTCTGATTTTTTCGAATCTGAAGTCTCTGTCACCCATATTTTCATTGTATCCATGGTCTTGAACTGCAATAGCTATTTTATCAAAATCAAATTCCAAATCATATCCTAATAAGAAATTGGATAATTGGGTTATATTTATATCTCCCATTTTGATTTTTGTATAACTTGGGTAATCTTTGGATTCGTCTGCAATTTCAATTCCATATGATTTTACCTGATCTAAATTATCACGTATAGTTCTTGCACATAATGGTTCCATTACAACAGAGTATCCTTTTTCCATATGTTTTAAGATACTTTGTTTTATTTTTCCTCCACCCATTATTTCTCCTTCAAAATAAATGTCATTTTCAATTTCATTTATCTGTTGGGAGATGAATAAGTGAGGAGAAGGCAAAACCAGTTTAATAGAGTTTTCTAATTCCTTTTCGGTATTGTAAATCATTATGTCTTGGGTACCTGTTCCAACATCAATAGCTAATACTCTCATAATTTTTCATTGTTTTTTATTATATTAATAGTATAGTGTACACTTTTGTACTACAAAGTTTTATATAGTACATTAGAGTAACTATTATTATGGATTACAAAATTACTTTAAACTCAAATGAAGTGCCTAAACAATGGTACAATATTAATGCTGACTTGCCTGTTGAACTTCCTATGCCAAAAAACAGTGAAGGTAGAGACCAAATTACATCTCTTCAAAAAGCTTTCACTAAAGCTGGTTTAGAGCAGGAATTTTCTCAAGAACGTTATGTTAAAATCCCTAATGAGGTTAGAAAACTCTACATGCAAATGGGTAGACCTTCTCCTTTATTCAGGGCAACTAACTTAGAAAAATACCTAAATACTCCTGCTAAAATCTACTACAAACGGGAAGATACATCCCCAACGGGATCACATAAACTAAACTCTGCAATTCCTCAAGCATACTTTGCTAAAAAAGAGGGTGTTGAAAGACTTACTACTGAAACCGGTGCTGGACAATGGGGTACTGCTTTATCTTTAGCATGTAACTTACTTGACTTAGACTGTACCGTTTACATGGTAAAAGTTTCTTTCCAACAAAAACCTGACAGAAAAAATATCATGAACATCTACAACGGTAATGTTTTCGCATCCCCAAGTGAAAATACAAAAGTTGGTCGTGAAATTTTAGCTCAAAACCCAGATCACCCTGGTTCTTTAGGAGTTGCAATTTCTGAAGCTATGGAAGAAGCATTAGAAAATGAAGAAGTTAAATACACATTAGGAAGTGTTTTAAACCACGTAATGTTACACCAAACAATTATTGGTCAAGAATTGAAAAAGCAATTACAAATTGCTGATGAAGAACCTGACGTAATGATTGCTTGTGCTGGTGGTGGAAGTAACTTCGCTGGTTCCTTATTCCCATTCATTAAGGATAAAATTGATGGTAAATCTGATACTCAGTTTATCGCTGTTGAACCTAGTGCTTGTCCTACTTTAACTGAAGGTAAATACGAATACGACTTTGGTGATGTAAACGGATTTACTCCTATGCTTAAGATGTTTACCTTAGGTCACGACTTTGTTGCACCTAGTGTACATGCAGGTGGATTAAGATACCACGGTATGTCTCCTCAAGTTTCCCTTTTAACTAAAGAAGGTTACATTGAACCTAGATCTGCTCACCAAAGAGATGTATTTGAAGCAGGTATTACCTTTGCTCGTACTGAAGGTGTATTACCAGCTCCTGAGACTACTCACGCAATTAAAGTTGCAATTGATGAAGCTATTAAATGTAAACACACTGGCGAAGAAAAAACTATTGTTCTTAACTTCTCCGGTCACGGTATGATGGACTTAAAAGGATATAGTAGTTATTTTGAAGGTACTTTATCTAATTCAAAATAATTATTTTTCTTATTTTTTTTATTTTTTTGTTTGTTATAAGTTATAACTAATAACTTACTACTTATTTCTTATTACTTATAACTTATACTTATTACTTATAACTTATACTTATAAGTTATAACTTATTTCTATTAACAAATAACTGATAACTTATTTGTGAAAACAAATAATTTATAAGATAGAAGTTATAAAATATAACTTATATGTTAAAAGTTAGTTATGATAAGTTATTTCTTAAAACTTATTTTTTATAACTTAGACGTTTTAACTTAAAACTTAATTCTTATCCCTTAGAAGTTAAAACTGATAAGTTATTTCCCCTAAGTTTTAATTTATAAGATATAACTTAATCCTTTTAACTTATACTGAATAACTGAAAAGTTATTCTTTTAACCCTTTAAATTTTTAAGTTATAAGTTATCTGTGATGACTTAAAACTTATCATATGCAGGAGAATTCTTTAATGAGTGAAATTATAGCGGTGATGAATCAAAAAGGAGGTTGTGGTAAGACAACTACTGTCGTAAATACTGCAACTTCATTAGCAGTAATGGGAAAATCTGTTTTAATTGTTGATATGGATCCCCAAGCTAATGCTACAACTAGTTTTGGGATTGATAAGACAAAAGTAGAAAATACAGCATACGATGCTCTTATTGGAGATATAAATATTAAAAAAGCAACAATTCCTACGTTTATTAAAAATTTGTTTATTATCCCTAGTAATATATCTCTTAGTGGAGTTGGAATGGAGCTTTCTAGACGTGAAAATTATCACATTGTCCTTAAGGAAACTCTTAAAGATGTTGCACCATTATTTGATTACATATTCATCGATTTACCTCCTTCATTAGGTGTCATAACAGTCAATGCATTAGTAGCTTCAGATAGTGTTTTAATACCTATCCAATCTGAGTATTATGCACTTGAAGGGGTAGCTGATTTAATCAACACTATTAAACTTGTTGAAAAAAGACTTAGAAGTCCAACACCTATTAAAGGAATTCTCCTAACCCTATATGATAAAAGGACTAGACTCAGTAAAGACGTCCGCAATGAACTTAAAAAGTACTTTAGCGATTCAAACTTATTATTTGACACTATAATTCCAAGAAATATTAGATTAGCTGAAGCCCCAAGTTATGGAAAACCTTGTTTAATTTACGATCCTGAAAGTACAGGTACCAAAGCATATCTTAAATTAGCTAAGGAAATCCTTAAAAGAGATGAAAAGGGTGAAAATAACAATAAGGGGGATAACTAATGGCTAGAAAAGGACTTGGAAGAGGTTTAGATGCTTTAATTCCTGAATTTTATAATGAAGATTTCGACAGTAACTCTGCACTTTCTCTTGAAGATATGCTAAGTGAAGACGAAGCTATTGATGATATTGTTCCTGAAACTACTGAGAGTAGTGAGGAAGAAGTTGTTGAAGAAGAAAACAAAGATTCAGATGAAGAATCTAGTGATGATGAAGGCACTGATATATCTGATGATACTCAAGAAGAAGTTTCAAAAGATGATGAAAGCGCAGATGAAAAATCTGGCGAAGAATCTGATGAAGAATCAGAAGAAAATGATGAAAAAGACAGTGAAGATGAGTCTTTAGATGATGATAATGATGATGCAGAAGAGTCCGTCTCTGAAGATGTATCTGATAAAAATGATCAAAAAAATATATTCGAAAAAATAGAGGATGAAGAAAATGATCAAGAAGATATTGATGAGTCCACTGAAAGCTCAACTGAAGAGGTTGAAGACTCTGAAGATGGAGACTCTGCTAGTGATGAGAGCTCTCAGGATAATCCTGAAGATAGTGAAGATAGCGATGAAGATATCCTCTCTACAGAAGAAATTAAAATTATGGAAAATGTAGCAGAAGTTAAAGAGATTGTTGCTAAAAATCCAAGAATTACATTATGGTCTTCAAAATCATCTGCTGTATTTAGATATTTAAGAAAAACTGAACCTGAATTCAGTATTTCTAAAGAAGCTTCAAAGTTAATTGATGATGCTGTCTCCAAAAAGTACCCTGAAATATGGGAATTATTTGAAGATGTATAATTTTTTACATTAGAAATTATATTGAGTAGATTTTATTATACTTGAAATTATACTTGGTATAATTTTCTTGATACTATTTTTTTCTATTATTTTTAAAAATCAAATGTTGTTTGATACTCTCCCTTAATCTTAATATAAGGGTCTGCTCTTTCTATTACAACGCCTAATCTTTTTAGTTGTTCTTTATTGGAGAATGGTTTTTGCTTGCGAATAGATACAATATCATGTGCAGACTTGACTCCAATTCCAGGTACACGTATAAGTTCACGAATTGGTGCAGTGTTTATTTCTACAGGAAATATATTCATATTTTTTGCAGCTAAAATCTTAGGATCCTGGCTAAGGGACAACTTATCATTTTCGTCAAATATCAGTTCTTTTACATTGTAGTGGTATTGATTTAATAGACTATCTGCATTATAGAGTTTTGCTGTTCTGTCTGTAGAACAGGCTTCTTTATCTTTGAAATCTGTTTCTTCAATAGGGGTAAAAGCTGAGAAGTATGTTCTTTTCAAATTTGACTTTTTGTATATCTTTTCCATTCTACTCAATATCTCTTTGTCAGTCTCGTTGTTTGCACCGACAATAAGTTGTGTGGTGTGAGTAGATTTTGGATATGTTGTACTTTTATGTTGTAGAGAATTGATCCATGATAATCTTTTCAGTATATCTTTATTGTAATCCTTTGTAGATGATAATTCACTTAAACCGGATGATGTGGCTGCTTCAATATTGATACTGACCCTGTTTGCTAGTGCCATTGCTCTTTTAATGGAGTCTTTGCTTGCACCTGGAATAATTTTTAGATGTATATAATCGTCGTACCCGTATTTTTTTCTAAGTAGACTGATAGTTTCTATTTGTTTTTCCATTGTAGAATCAATATCATCAGATATACCTGAACTTAAAAATAATCCATTTACTAATCCTCTATTGTAGTATCCAAGAAAACCTTTTGCAAGTTCTTCGGGACTTAACTCAAGTCTTGTAAAATTTCTTTTGGACTGGTTGATACAATATTTACAATCATTTTTACACTTGTTTGTCATGAGTGTTTTGAAAAGTGGTATTTTACAACCATTATGCCCAATAGCTTCATAGATTCCAGGCAGATTTATCTGTGAACTTTTATGATGGTTGACATAGTCACATAAATCATATTGGGCTGAGTCAGTTAGTATTTTCATTTTCTCTAAAGTGCTCATAGTAATATTATATTTAATTTATTTACAGTTATAAGTTTTCTATTGAAAAACCCTATTTTATACAATCCTTTAAAAGAGATTAAAAATAGATATATTATATGATTAAATTATTTGTGTGATTAAATGAAAAGTGATAGTATAAAAAAAGGAATTCAAAGAGCTCCACACAGATCTCTTTTAAGAGCTTGTGGTCTTGATGATGAAGATTTTAAAAAACCATTCATTGGTATTGCAAATAGTTTTACAGACATTGTTCCAGGTCATATTCATTTAAAAGAACTTGTTGAGTTCGTAAAAGAAGGTATTATTGCTGCTGGTGGTGTACCTTTCGAATTTGATACTATGGCGATTTGTGACGGTATCAGTATGAACCATGAAGGTATGAAATACTCTCTTCCTTCAAGAGAAATCATTGCTGCTACTGTTGAAAGTATGACCAAAGGACATGCTTTTGACGGACTTGTATTAATTCCAAGTTGTGATAAAGTAGTTCCTGGAATGATTATGGGTGCAACTAGAGTAGATGTTCCATCTATTGTTGTTACCGGTGGACCAATGGAATCTGGTGAATATAAAGGTAAAAGTGCAGATTTAATTACTGTATTTGAAGCAGTTGGTGCACATTCTGCTGGAAAAATCCCTGAAGAAGAAGTAGATGCACTTGAAAGATGTGCTTGTCCTGGTGCTGGAAGCTGTTCCGGGTTATTTACCGCAAACACAATGGCTTGTATTACTGAAACATTAGGTTTATCTCTTCCAACTTGTGCTACAACTCACGCTAGAACTGAAGAGAATAACGAAATTGCTTTTGAATCAGGTAAACAAATTGTTAAACTCGTTGAAGAAGACATTAAACCATCTGATATTTTAACCCAGGAATCATTTAACAATGCTATTGCAGTTGACATGGCATTAGGTGGTTCTTCTAACACTGCACTTCACATTCCTGCTCTTGCAAGTGAAGTTAAAGGTTTAGATGTTGATTTACAATTGTTTGATGAAATTTCAAGAAATGTTCCTCACATTGCACTTATTTCCCCAGCAGGTGAAGATTCAATGATGGATTTACATTTAGCTGGTGGTATCCAGGCTGTATTAAAAACATTAGGGGACAAAATTGACACCAATCAATTAACAGTAACTGGTAAAACAATTAAAGAAAACCTTGAAAACGTTGAAAACAAAAACACTGACGTTATTCATACTTTAGATAATCCAGTTCACGAAGATGGTGGAATTGCAATTTTAAAAGGTAACCTTGCTCCAAATGGAAGTGTAGTTAAAAAAGGTGCAGTTGCTGATCATTTAATGCATCTTAAAGGACCTGCAAAAGTATACAACTGTGAAGAGGATGTTACAAAAGCAATCTTTAATCATGAAATTGTAGAAGGAGACATTGTTGTAATCAGATACGAAGGACCAAAAGGAGGTCCAGGTATGAGAGAAATGTTAAACCCAACCTCTGCTCTTGTAGGAATGAACATCAAAGATGTAGGTTTAATTACTGACGGAAGATTCTCCGGTGGAACCAGAGGACCTTGTGTTGGACACGTTTCTCCTGAAGCTATGGAAGATGGTCCTATCGCTGTAATCCAAGATGGAGATATTATTGAAATTGATATTAACAACAGATATATCAATGTTGAACTTTCAGATGAAGAGATTGAAGAAAGATTAAAATCAGTCAAACACCCTGAAAGAGACTTAGACGGATGGTTAAGAATTTATCAAAAATTAGTTCACTCTGCTGATACAGGTGCTATTTTAAGGTAGTTTTAAAATGGAAATATTGAATTATTCTGATATTGATTTAGCTCAAACAATCAAAAGATCAGAAGAAGATGTAAATAAGGTTTTAGATATTGTTTCTGATATTCTTGATAATGTTAAAAACAATAAGGATAAAGCTATTCGTGAGTATACAGAGAAATTCGATGGAGTTTCAATAGAAAATTTAAAAGTATCTGAAGATGAAATCAAAGAAGCTTATGATACTTTAGATGACAGTTTACTTGTTGCACTTAAACAGGCTGCATCAAACATTGAAAAATTCCATAAAAAACAGATTCCATCTGAATGGGAAATTGAAGTAAACCCCGGTATTGTTGCTGGTCAAATTGTAAGACCAATTAATTCTGCTGGTTGTTATATTCCAGGAGGAAGAGCAGCTTATCCTTCTTCAATTCTTATGACTGTTATTCCTGCTAAAATTGCAGGTGTTAAAAAGGTTGTCTGTGTTACACCTCCACAAAAAGACGGTAAAATCTTAGATGCAATTTTAGTTGCTGCAGATATTGCTGGTGCTGATGAAATCTACAAAGTTGGTGGTGCTCAAGCTATTGCAGGACTTGCTTATGGAACAGAATCTATTCCTCAAGTAGAAAAAATTGTTGGTCCAGGAAATATATTCGTTACAGCTGCTAAGAAATTAGTATACGGTCAAGTAGATATTGAGTTTCCGGCAGGACCTTCTGAAGTGTTAATACTTGCAGATGAAAGTGCAAATCCTGAATTCTTAGCAACTGATATATTGGCTCAAGCAGAACACGACCCTAATGCATCCTGCTTTTTAGTAACAGACTCTAAGGATTTAGCTATTAAAACTGATGAGTTTGTAAAACAATTAACAGAAATTGCTCCAAGACGTGAAATTATTGAAGAATCATTATCAAAAAGTGGAAAAATTATTATTACTAACAACTTTGAAGAAGCTATTCACGTTACAAATGAATATGCTCCAGAACATTTAATCATATCCACAAAAGACGACGATGAAACATTATCACATGTAAATAATGCAGGTTCCATATTTTTAGGATCTTATTCTCCTGTAGCTGCTGGAGATTATGGATCTGGAACTAATCACGTTCTTCCAACTGGTGGAGGAGCTAAAATGTATTCTGGATTATCTACTGAAGCATTTATTAAAAAACCTACAGTTCAAAGAATTACTAAAGATGGACTTAAAGAGCTTTCAAAAACTTCAGTTCTTATTGCAGAATATGAAGGATTTTACGAACACGCAAAATCATTTAAAACAAGATTAAGAGATGATTAGATAATCTAATCATTTCCTATTTCTATTTTTAATTTTTCTTAAAGGCTTAGTAACTTTCCAACTTCTGGAATTTAATTTTAGTTTCTCTTTTGGAATAATGATTATTTTATATCATATTTATTTTACACAATTTCCAAAAAAGATGGCGATTTAGTCTTTTTTTACATATCTTTATTAAACATTAAATACTAAAATAATTTCATAATAAAAATTTTATCATTATTTTTATTTTTACAACCGAGGCGAATAAATTTGCAAGGTTTATTAAACGATTGGAGAAGAACTCATTACGCTAAACAAACCACTCCTGAAATTGCAGGTAGTGACGTTACTATCATGGGTTGGGTACATGAAATCCGTGATTTAGGTGGAATTATCTTTGTTATTATTAGAGATGTCACTGGTAGAGTTCAATTAACTGCTCCAAGTAAAAAAGTAGATGCAGAAATATTGGAAGAAATTAGAAAATTCAGAAAAGAATCCGTTGTAGCTGTTAGAGGATTAGTTCAAGAAGCTCCTAAAGCTCCTAATGGTGTTGAAATTATCCCTAAAGAAATTAAAGTATTAAACTTATCCAATCAACCTTTACCAATGGATCCTACTGAAAAAGTTCAAGCTGGAATCGATACCAGATTAGATTCAAGATTCTTAGATATTAGAAAAGAAAACGTTTCAGCTATTTTCAAAATTAAAGGTCAAATGTTCCATACTATCAGAGATTACTTCTATGATAATGGATTTTATGAAATTAACACTCCTAAACTCGTAGCTTCCGCTACTGAAGGAGGAACTGAATTATTCCCTATTACTTACTTTGAAAAAGAAGCATTCTTAGGTCAATCCCCTCAATTATACAAACAAATGATGATGGGAGCTGGAATGGATAAAGTATTCGAAATCGGTCAAATTTTCAGAGCTGAAGAACACGATACTTTAAGACACTTAAATGAAGCAGTATCTATCGATGCAGAAGCATCTTTCATGGATGATGTTGATGTAATGAAAATCTTAAACGATATGCTCATTCAAGTATTAAAAGATGTTAACAACAACTGTGCTGATGAATTAGCTATTTTAGGTCAAGAATTAGAAGTACCTAAAGGCGATTTCCCAGTAGTTACTTACGATGAAGCTGTTGACATTATTAATTCTCGTGGAGTAGAAATGGAATGGGGAGAAGACTTATCTCGTGAAGCTGAAAAAGCATTAGGAGACACCATGGGTGGATTCTACTTCTTAACCGAATGGCCATCTGCAATTAAACCATTCTATGTAATGCCTAAAGAAGGAGACGAAAAATACTCTCACGCTTTCGATTTAATGTACAACAACTTAGAATTATCTTCTGGTGCAACTCGTGTACACCAATACGACTTACTCGTAAAACAAATCGAAGAAAGAGGATTAAACCCTGCTGGATTTGGAAGCTATCTTAAAGCATTTGAATACGGTATGCCTCCTCACGCAGGTTGGGGTGTAGGTGCTGATAGGTTAACTATGGTACTTACCGGATCTGAAAACATCCGTGAATGTGTACTCTTCCCAAGAGACAGACACAGATTAACTCCTTAATTTTTTTCTTTTTTAGATATTATGGAAGAATATGAAATAGCTGTTATTGGCGGAGGTCCAGCAGGAATTATGGCTGCAATTGCAGCTTCAAAAAATTCCTCAAATGTTATAATACTTGAAAAAAACCCTAAACTAGGTCGTAAACTCTTAACAACCGGTGGGGGAAGATGTAATATTACAAATGCTAAGCCAATTAAAAAGCTATTAAAATTCTATCCTCAAAAAAATTTTTTAAAACACTCTTTTTATACACTTACAAATGAATATTTACTCTCCTTTTTTGAAAATAAAGGTTTAAACTTCATAGAAGAAGACAATAATAGAATTTTTCCTGAAAGTGAAAAATCCAGTGATATCTTAAAAATTCTAACTGATTATTTGGAAGATGTGGTTATAAGTTATAACTTTGAAGTTAAATCAATCAGTGATGATTTTGTTATAAATGATAAGATAAAAGCAGATAAGATTATTATTGCAACAGGTGGTATAACTTATCCTCAAACTGGATGTAGTATTGATAACTATTTTTTAACTTCGCAACCTTTAACTGATATCAAATATGGTCTTGTACCATTAGTTACCAAAAAAGATTTGTCAAGTATTGCTGGGGTAACACTCTATGATGTTGTTATAAGTTATAAGAAAACAAAAGTTCAGGGAAATGTTTTAATTTCACATGTTGGACTAACAGGACCTGGAATTATAGATTTGAGTAATGATATTTCAGAAAGTATAAGTTATAACTTATTAGAAAATGATGATGTTGATGTTGATTTTGAAATAGCTATTGACTTATGTCCTGAGTCTAGTCGTGAAGAGTTACAAGATAAGTTTAATCAGGATTTCCAGACCAAAGGAAAAACAATGATTAAAAATTATTTAAAGTTATTTTTAACAAACAAGTTCATTGATTTCTTTTTAGATGAAATAAACCTTGATGGTGAAACTCAACTTTCAAGAATTAATAAAAAAAGTAAAAACAGACTTATTGAGAATTTAAAAAGATTTACTTTTAATATAACTGGTTTTAATGACAAGTTGGCTAAAGTAACTATTGGAGGTATTGATTTAGACAGTATCAATCCAAAAACAATGGAGTCAACTGTAATACCTGATTTATACTTTGCAGGTGAAGTATTGGATTTACATGGTCCTACCGGTGGGTATAACTTAAAAATTGCTTTTTCAACAGGTTATTTGGCAGGATTATCTGCAAGTGAAAAAAAGAAGGATAGAAATTAAAATTTCTAACCAATAATGAAGTATTTGTACTGTGTTTCGCTATGATTGCTTAAATCTTCAAAAATGTTATCTGAGAAAATCTCATTACAGTTGAATTTTTTAAATACTTCGATGTATTCATCTTCTCTACGATAAATTGCACTGTAATCAGATTCCAAACCTTCAGAATAGAAATCTCTAAGGGTTAATCTGTTTTCCATACATGAAATAGGTTCCATAATGAAAATTTTCATATCCTCTGCACCTATTTTATTAATTTCAGAAACGATAGTTTCCAAGTCATTATCATTGATGTACATTAAAACTCCACTAATAACTATAACATCAAAAGGTGGTTCGATTAATAGTTCATCAATTTTAATATCGGTAGCAGACATTACCTGGAATTTACAGTTGTCATAATTGTTTGATTTGTTGGCTATTTCAATAAGGTCCTGTGAAAAGTCCAAACCTAAAAATGAGTCACATTTATCATGTAATGCTTCAGCCCAACGACCAATTCCACAGCCAATTTCAAGAACTTTTTTATTTGAAACATCAATACTCTCAAAAAGTAGTTTTTTCTCTTCAATATGTCTTTGTTCAGAATTTTCTTTATCCTGGAACAAAACTATGGATAAATCGCTTTCAAATTCTTTAGATGCTCTTTTATTGAAGAAGTCTTTTACTTTATCAGAATTGATGTCTTCATTGCCGCCGTATAGTCTTGACATATAATCACCCAAAATTTTTAATTATTTATGTATAGTTTAAACACATATATAAATTATACATTGTTCATGTCTAAAACCTGATTTTTTCGAAGTGCATCATTATTTACAACACATGTTTTTTTAATAAAATTTCTTAAATAAACAAAATATTTAACTTATATATTTACTAATAGTTATAATATGACAGACAAAATGTTCATGGGTGCATCAACTAAACAAGGTTTGGATATTGCTAATAAAAGTAGAGAAATTATCCGTGGCCTTATTGGAGATGATGTCAAAGACTTAAATCCTATTGAAAGAGATATTGTTGAAAGGATTGTTCATTCGACTGCAGATCAAGAATATGCAAAATTAGTAAAAATCAGTAATGATTTTGTGGATGCAGCTATGACATCCCTTAAAAATAACGAAACTATTTTAACCGACATTAATATGGTAAAATATGGTATTACACGTTATGAAGGGGAAGTAGAGTGTTATATCAGAAATGAAGAAGTTATTAAAATAGCTAAAGAAAATCAAATCACAAGAGCAGCTGCTGCAATGCGTTATGCTGCTATGAATGATTTTGAAGGAATAGTTGTTTCTGGTAATGCTCCAACTGCTGTTTTTGAAGCTATGGATTTATATGAAAAAGGTGAAATGAATCTTAAAGCTATTGTTGGCGTTCCTGTTGGTTTTGTTGGAGCAGCTGATTCAAAAGAAGCTCTTCATCAATCTGAAATTCCTAATGTTATTGTTGAAGGACCTAAGGGTGGAACACCAATTGCAGTGGCTTGTGTAAATTCATTAATACAACATTTATAGCGTGATAAAATGAATTCTGAAGAATTATTCAAAGAATCTAAAAATTATTTTCCTGGTGGAGTAAACTCTCCAGTACGTGCTTTTAAGCCTTATCCATTTTTTGTTAAAAGTGCTGAAGGTTCAAAACTCACAGATGAAGATGGAAAAACTTACATTGATCATTGTTTAGCATATGGTCCATTAATTTTAGGACATTCCAATCCTGATGTTGTTAGAGACCTTTCTAATCAATTAACCATGGGTACTGCTTATGGTGCTCCTACTGAAAATGAAATTACTCTTGCAAAAGAAGTTATTGATAGAATTCCTTGTGCTGAAATGGTAAGATTCTGTAATAGTGGTACTGAAGCTACTATGAGTGCAATAAGATTAGCACGTGGTTACACAGGCAGGGACAAAATTGTTAAATTTGAAGGAGCATATCACGGAGCACATGATTATGTATTAGTTAAAGGAGGTTCCGGTGCTGCAACTTTACCTGACAGTGCTGGTATTCCAGTAGATACTACTAAAAATACCTTATCCGTTCCATTCAACGATGAAGAAGCTTTAACTAAATTGGTTGAAGAAGAAGGAGAAAACATTGCTTGTATAATTATGGAAATTGTTATGGGTAATGTAGGTTGTATTGAACCAAAACCTGGATTTTTAGAATTTATTAGAAAAATTACTGAAGAAAATGATATTGTTTTAATTTTTGATGAAGTTATTACTGGATTTAGAGCTTCTAGAGGTGGTGCTCAAGAATATTATGGCGTTACTCCAGATTTAACTACCCTTGGTAAAATTGTTGGTGGAGGACTTCCTATGGGAGCATTTTGTGGTAAAAAGGAAATTATGGAATTAATTGCTCCTAATGGTCCGGTTTACCAAGCAGGTACTTTTTCAGGAAATCCAATGTCTGTACAGGCAGGTATTTCAACCTTAACACAATTAAATAATGAATTCTATAAAGAACTTGAAAGAAAAGGAAAATTCCTCAGAGGAAATATAGAATCTATAATTGATGATGAAGGATACAATATCCAACCTGTTGGACTTGCATCAATGTTCCAAATTTACTTTAATCCAGAACCTGTTTACAACTATGCTGATTCTCAAAAATCAGACAGAAAACAGTTCTTAAGATACTTTAAATCCTTGTTAAAACAAGGCGTATTTATTCCACCTTCACAATTTGAGTGTAACTTTATTTCAAATGCTCATTCTATGGAGGATTTACAACAAACTTCAGATGCTATTGAAATTGCATTAAAAGAAGCTTTTAGAAAAAGAAGAAGGTAATTAAAAATGGAAATAGATTATAAAGAAATTGCAATATATGCAGTTATTTTTCTCATTGTTCTAGTTGCTGCTCAACATCTAAGTGTTGTAGTTTCTGGAAGTATGGAACCTGCTTTTTATAGAGGTGACATAGTATTAACAGAAAAATCAGACTTTTTAGGAATTCATGAGTTTAATGTTGATGATGTTCAAGTAGGCGATGTTGTTGTCTATAATGCAATTTGGTATGACCAGCCAGTTATCCACAGAATTATTGATATTAAGGATATTGATGGAACAACAATGTATCTGATTAAGGGGGACAATAATAACGCTCCTGATCCATATTATGTTAAATCAAGTCAAATTACAGATAAAGTTGTTACAATAAACGGTAATTTGGTTGTTATTCCAAAAATTGGTTATCTTTCTATTTGGTTAAGAGGATTATAATTATTATTAAGGTGAGTTAATGTATTTTGAAATCGAAAAACAAGCTATTGATGCTATTAATAAAGCATTAGATCAGTATGATGTAGATATTGATAGAAATTTTAAATTAGAATTTCCACCTAACCCAGATTTAGGTGATTTAGCAAGTACAATTGCTTTTGCACTTACTAAAAAATTAAGAACTTCCCCTCCGGAAGTTGCAAAAGATTTAGTTGAAAAAATTGAAGTGCCTGAAATTTTCTCTAAAGTCCAAAACTTCGGACCTTACGTTAATTTCTTCATTGACTATAGTAAATTTTCAAAATTATTATTGGAAAAAGTTGATGAAAACTATGGTCAGCTTCCAGCATACGGAGAAAAAATTGTTTTAGAACACACTTCTGCAAATCCAAATGGACCATTACACATTGGTCACATTAGAAACTCCATTTTCGGAGATTCACTTTCTAGACTTTTAAAATTAGCTGGAAGAGATGTTGTAACTCAATATTATGTAAATGATATGGGAAGACAAATAGCTATTATTGTTTGCGGTATTACTGAATGCGGTTTAAAAATCGAAGATTATGAAGGAGAAAAAATCGACCACAAAATCGGTAAATTATACTTCGATGCAAACAAAGCTGTTGAAGAAGATGAAGCATTGAATGCTAAAGTTGATGAATTAATCCAAAAATACGAAGAAGGAAGCGACGAAGAGTTAAACAAAGTCTTTGAAGATGTTGTATCCAAATGTATTTCCGGAATGAAAGAATCTCTTTTAAGAATGAACATTGTCCATGATGACTTTGTATGGGAAGGACAATTCGTAAGAAGCGGTGAAGTCGATGGTCTTGTTGACTACATCCAAAAAGAAGGATTTGCTAGCCAAGAAGATGTAATGTTTATTGATTTAACTGAATTTAACATTGAAAAAGAATTTGTTCTTAGAAGATCCAACGGAACTTCCCTTTACTCAACCAGAGATTTAGCATATCACAAATATAAAGCTACTTTAGGTGACACTGTACTTGATATTTTAGGTTCAGACCACAAATTAGCTGCTAAACAAATTAAAGTAATCTTTGAAGAAATCTTCAGACAAACTGCTCCTGAAGTAATCTTTTACGAATTCATTACTCTTCCTGAAGGTTCAATGTCAACCAGAAGAGGTAAATTCGTTTCTGTTGATGAATTAATTGATGAAGCTGTATCAAGAGCTTATGATGAAATTAAATCCAGAAACCCTGACTTAACTGAAGAAGAAATTGCACCAATGGCAGAAGATATTGGTGTTGGAGCTATTAGATTCTTTATTGCTAAATTATCCCCAGAAAAACACTTAACATTCAAATGGGATGAAGCATTAAGCTTTGAGAGAGGTTGTGCATCTATTCAATACGCTCACGCAAGAGCATGCAAATTACTCTCAAAATCTGCTAAAGACATTTCTGCTTTAACTGTCAGCGATGACTGGGTACCTAATGAAAATGAACAAGATTTAATTAGACAAATTGCTAAATTCCCACAAGTTGTTGAAGATTGTGCTAACAAACAAAGAGTTCACAATGTAACACAATACTGTCAAGATTTAGCTGGTTCATTTAATAAATTCTACAAATCAGAACAAGTAATTGGATCTGATGTGGAAGACACCAGATTAATTTTAGTTGACAGAGCTAAAACTACAATTAAAAACGCTTTAGATATTTTAGGTGTATGTGCACCTGAAAAAATGTAGATGGGTTAATTAACTCATCTTTTTTTTAATTTTAAAAAAAATAAAAAAATTAATCCACATAGTGGATGAAATCTTCTTTTCTTGGACGTGGTTTAGGCAAGTCCATATCCGGATAACCAAGTGCTACGTGTCCCACACCTTCGTATTTTTCAGGAATTCCCCATTCTTTTAAAAGAGCTTTTCCTTTTTCGCTACTGAATTCTTCACGTGCTCTGTGAATCCAGCATGATCCAACACCTACTGCATGAGCAGCATTTACAAGGGTAGTAATTACACTAGCTCCATCTTCAACAAATGTTGGCATTTTTCCATTTGCTAAGACAATTAATATTGTTTTTGCACCATAAAAAGGGTCAAGGTCATCAGGAACATCAATTGGATAATAGCTTCTGTTCCAGTCAGAAAACTCTTTTATAGTTTCTGGGTTTTGAATTACGATAATTTTAGGAGATTGCATTCCTAATGCTGTTGGAGCATAGGTTCCAGCTTCTAAAATGGCTTGTAAGTCTTCATCTGATATTTGCTTGTCTTTGAATTTTCTAATACTTCTTCTTGTTTTTAGGTTGTTGATGGTTTCGTTCATATTAACTTCTCGCATATTTTTTTAAGGGTTTTAAAGAAAGTTTCATATTCTTCGTCAGTTAGGTTTTCTTTTAGTCTTTCATCCCATATTTTATCATGGTTTATGACTTTTTGTGCGGTTTTTTTACCTTTAGGGGTTGTTTTAATTATTTTTTTTCTTTTATCTTTTATTCTTTCAATAAATCCCTTTTCTTCAAGTTTTTTAAGGTTTCTTGCTACTGTACTTTCATTTAAATGAAATATTTCTGCAAGCTGTTCCTGGCTTATTCCATCTTTTTTGTCTATTACAATTAAAAGAGGATGGAGGCCAAAACTTAACCCATCTTCTTTTACATTTTCGTTAATGTATTTTGCATGTTCTCTATGTATTAGTGAAATAAATGGTGCGGTTATTTCATTATCTTCAAGAGCCATTTTCTTTTCCTCTTATTAACTTTTTAATATATAGCTCAATACATGCATAACAGATTAAAGATCCAATTCCTCCACCTAAAAGCATTCCGCAGTATATTCCAAATTCTCCCATGTGGAATGTAAATCCAAGTACATATGCAAAGATTAACACTAATACGAATTCCCTAAATGCTGTTAAGATAAATGATATTGTTCCTTTTCCAACACCCTGGAATACATTTCCTGCACTTGCCCCAAATGGAACATACAAAATGAATAAACACATAATCTGCATGAAACTTGCAATTAAAGGCGCTAAATGAGCACTGCTTTGGGAGTATGAAAATATAACTGCAATTTGATTTGCAAATACGTATAATAGTATACAAACTACTATTGAAGCTATTAATGCAACTTTAACTGCATATCTTGCTGTAACTCTTAAGTTTTCATATTTTCTAGATCCGTATGCAACTCCTGCAACAGAGATTGCTGCTGTTCCAACTCCAATAGCTGGAAGCATACCAATGTTTACGATTCTCCAACCTGCGGTATAAACAGCTACTGCAACTGGTCCGGATACAAGTGTAAGCATTAAATTTACAACAATGGTTAATGCAGATAAGATTAACTGCTCTAAACTTGCAGGAATACCTACAACTAAAATGTCCTTATACATTCCAAAATCATTTTTAAAGTTTTCACGGTTGTATTTGAGGTAAGTATCTTTTTGGATAAACATCCAGTAAAGCATTACTCCAACTGAAAATATATGTGCAATTACTGTTGCCCATGCAGCACCTGCAACCCCTAAATTAAGAGTATAAATAAAAATTGGGTCTATACACATGTTTGTTATTGCAGTGATTGCTAATGGGAGAGTTGCTCTTTTAACATCACCTTCTGCTCTAAATGCTCCTCCAAAGATTGGTGGAAGTAACATTGCAAATGAAAATGAAAAAATAACAATACCATATTCCATTGCATAACTTAAAACAGCTTCTGCACCCATTACAATAAGTAATGGTTTTAATAATCCGAGTAAAATAGCTGAAACAGCTATTGATATTATTACTCCTAAGATAAAGTTGTGAATAGCTGCGTTATTTGCAGATTTATGATTTTCCGCTCCGATATATCTTGAAATTAATGAATTACCACCAGCTCCTATTCCGTTTCCAATTCCAATAAGTATCATAAATAGTGGTGTAACGTATCCAAGTGCTGCTAGTGGTTCTGCACCAAGTCCTGCTACCCATATACTGTCGATAATATTGTTTGCCATTATTAAAAGCATACTTGCAATAATAGGTAGTGCTAATTTGTTAATCGCCTTTTTAGGGTCTCCTGTAATCATTTCTATATTTGAATTTTTTTCCATAGTTTTCCTCACTCTTGCATATGCAATTATACACTTGTATATGCAAGTGTTAATATATAAATATTTTCACAAACATAACTATAAACTAATAGGAGACTAATATTATGAAGGTTTTAGTTGTTGGTACTGGTGCTCGTGAACATGCTATTGCTGATGCTTTAAAAGATGATGTTGAATTGTACTGTTACATGAGTAAAATAAATCCTGGAATGTCCAAATTCGCTGAATATAAACAAGGCGATGAGGGAGAAGTTGAAAAAGTTGCTCAATATGCAGTTGAAAATGATATTGATATCGCATTTATTGGTCCTGAAGCTCCTCTTGGAAAAGGAATCGTAGATGAACTTCAAAAAAATGGAATTAGCTGTGTTGGACCAACCCAAAGTGCAGCAAGAATCGAAACTGACAAATCATTTATGAGAAAACTCTTTGAAGACTACGAAATCGAGGGATCTCTTGTTTATAAAGTATTTGATAATTCTAAAGATGTATCAGAATTTTTAGATGAATTCGACAGAGATGTTGTAGTAAAACCGGTTGGTTTAACTGGTGGTAAAGGAGTAAAAATTGTTGGTGACCACTTAAAAGATAATGAAGAAGCAAAAGAATACTCATGTGAAGTTATTGATAATGTAATGGGTGGATTTGCTCAAGTAATTATTGAAGAAAGATTAATCGGAGAAGAATTTACCATTCAAGCATTTTGTGATGGAGAACACTTAGCTCCAATGCCTGCAGCACAAGATCACCCTCACGCATTTGAAGGAGATGTAGGTGCAATTACTGGTGGTATGGGTTCATACTCTGATGTTGGTGGATTATTACCATTCTTAACTCAAGAAGATTATGATAAAGCAGTAAAAATCATGGAAGCTACCTTAAAAGCAATTGCTAAAGAAGCAGAACCATACAAAGGTATCTTATACGGTCAGTTTATGTTAACTGCTGATGGACCTAAACTCATTGAATACAATGCAAGATTCGGAGATCCAGAAGCAATGAATGTATTACCATTACTTAAAACTCCATTAGTTGATGTCTGTCAAGCTATTGTTGATGGAAACTTGGATAAAGTTAAATTTGAAAACAAAGCTAGTGTATGTAAATACATTGTACCTGACGGATATCCTGAAACTGAATTTGCTGGTGAATTAATCGAAGTTGATGAAGAAGCTATTGAAAACTTAGGTGCTAAAGTATTCTATGCAGCAGTATCTGCTGAAGATGATGGAATCCACTTATCTGGCTCAAGAGCATTAGGTATTGTAGCTAGTGGAGATTCTATTGAAGAAGCTGAAAAAATAGCTGAAGAAGCTTGTAAATTCGTTAAAGGTAATGTTTACCACAGAAAAGACGTCGGAACAACCGCTCTTGTAAACAAACGTGTTGAACACATGAAAGAAATTTTAAACTAAATTTCTTTTTTTCTTCTTTTTATTTTATTTATCATTATTAAATGATGATTTCTTTTTAGACTTGATTAATCTATTTGATTGTTTAATCTAAACTATCTTATTTGTTAAATACACTTTATATCGAAAGATTATAGATAACTTTAATATATATTACTAATAAATAGATATTTTTATAATATAAAGGGGATTATAATGGATAGTTTATTATCAGTTACAGACATTAAAGACGACGTTAAGTATATCTTAGATTTAGCTTCTAAGATTAAAGCAGGTGAAATGGAAGAAAAACCACTTAAAGATAAAACTTTAGCAATGATTTTCCAAAAATCATCAACCAGGACAAGAGTATCCTTTGATGTAGGAATGTATCAGTTAGGTGGAAGAGCAATTTTCTTATCTTCTAATGATTTACAAATGGGTAGAGGAGAACCAATTTCAGATACTGCAAAAGTCTTAAGCCGTTTCGTTGATGGAATAATGATTCGTGCTATAGAACATGATGATGTAATTGAATTAGCTAAACATTCTGATGTTCCGGTTATTAGCGGATTAACTAATTTAGAACACCCTTGCCAAGCATTAGCTGACATGTTAACAATCAAAGAACATCTTGGCGACTGGGAAGGTAAAAAAATCTGTTTTGTTGGAGATGGAAACAATGTATGTAACTCCCTTTTATTAATTGCTCCACTCCTTGGTATGGATATGTCTGTTGCTTGCCCAAAAGGCTACGAACCATCTGAAGAAATCCTAAAAACTGCAAAACAATACGCTGATGAAAACAATACTGAAATTGTTGTAAGTGATGATATTGGTGTTGCTTTAGAAAATGTTGATGTAGTTTATACTGATGTCTGGGTAAGTATGGGTGATGAAAAAGAAGCAAAACAAAGAAGTTTTGATTTTGCACCATTCCAAGTAAACTCCGATTTAATGAGTATGGCTAATGATGGAGCTATTTTCATGCACTGTTTACCTGCAATTAGAGGAGAAGAAGTAACTAGTGAAGTTATTGACGGACCTCAATCTGTTATTTTTGATGAAGCAGAAAACAGATTACATGCTCAAAAAGCTGTTTTATACTATTATTTGAAGGATTAAATATGACTTTTCAATGTCGCAATGAAAATTGACCTTGCAGAAAAAAGAAATGTGAGTTTCACGGCCTTTGTGATGAATGCAGGCAGTATCATTCAAATAAAAAAAGTTCCGTTTCCTGTGAGAGGAAAAAATTTTCATTGAGAAATCTATTTAATCTATAATTTTATATTCTTTTTTTTAAGTTAGAGGATTGCAAAAATTAAAAAAATCACAATTATGAATAAACAACAGCAAAGTGTATTGTTACTTCCAGAATCAGTACTTTGGTATTCTGTTTGTTCGATTATTTCTGCTTTTTTAGGTTCTTCTCTTAGTTTTGTTCCACAATTTTTACAAAATATTGCTTCTTCAATGTTTTCTTCCCCACAGTTTCTACAAAACATAAATTATCCCTCTTATAATTGTTTTCATAAATATTATTAACCCGATTCCTCCTATAAATCCGGTTATAAATCTTAATTTATTTGTACTTTCTCTTAAACCAAAATATTGTGTAAATCCATCCACACCGGTAGGTATCATTAGAATTATGGAAATTATAAGCATATTTAAATTATAATTGTGCGGATAAAAGAAATTGAAAATTAAATAAACGGCCAATCCTGTGTAAAACCCAGTGCATCTTGCACAAACTGGAAACTGATGATTTTTAATAAAGAAACTTCTCTCAGGTTTTCTGTGGCAAATATATTTCATTATATCCATACTATCAACACAATTTGAATACATTAATTTATATTCCATAATTATATATATTTTTATATTCATAATTTAAATTATAATAGATAAAAAAGGTTTTAAAAATGAGAGGCGGAGAAGCAATAATTGAGTCCCTCAAAAATATGGGGGTTAAAACAATATTTGGTTATCCTGGCGGACAAACCATCCCTTTTTATGACATGTTATATGATGCAGATATGGATCATATATTGGTTAGACACGAACAATGCGCAGCTCATGCAGCTGACGGATATGCAAGAGCATCTGGTCGTGTGGGAGTGTGTTTGGCAACTTCAGGCCCTGGTGCTACAAACCTTGTAACAGGTATTGCTACAGCATATATGGATTCTTCTCCAATAGTTGCTATTACAGGGCAGGTTCCTAGTCATTTAATTGGAAATGACGCATTCCAAGAAGCGGACATCATTGGAATTACTATGCCTATTACTAAACATAGTTTCCAATCAAAAAACCCGGATTTATTACCTTCCATGATCAAATCAAGTTTTGAAATAGCATCCAGTGGAAGACCGGGTCCAGTTGTTATTGATGTTCCTAAAGAAGTTCAGGAAGGGGAACTAACTAAATTTGATGATTCATTAATTGAGACACCAGGTTATAATCCAACTACTAAAGGAAATATTAGACAGATTAAAAAAGCTTATTCAATGATTAAAGAAGCTAAAAAGCCAATGATTTTGGCTGGTGCTGGGGTTATTATCTCTGGGGCTTGCTGTGAGTTGAAAAAACTTGCACATACTATTAATGCTCCTGTTATGACTTCCCTTTTAGGTAAAGGAGCTATTGACGAGACCGATGATTTGGCATTAGGTATGCTTGGTATGCACGGTAGGAAAGTCTCAAATGATTATATTAACGAATCTGATTTATTAATTGCTATCGGAGTTAGGTTTTCTGATAGAACTACTGGTAGATTAGACAGTTTCGTTCCTTCAACTAAAGTTATTCATATTGATATAGATCCTGCAGAGATTGGCAAAAACGTTGATGTAGATTTACCTATTGTAGGTGATGCATACAATGTATTGACTTCATTAAATGGTCTTTTTGATGATTATAAAGTATCTAGTGATGTAATTAATTGGGCTAATATGATTAAAGAGAAAAAACAAGAATTACGTCCAAGAGTAACATATAGTGATGTTCCTCTTAAACCTCAAACAGTTATTAAGGAGATTGCAGAATCATTAACTCCTGATTCAATTTTAACAACTGATGTAGGTCAAAATCAAATGTGGGCGGCACATTTCTTTGAAACTCAAAAGCCACGTAAATTCATATCTTCAGGTGGACTTGGAACCATGGGATTCGGATTCCCTGCAGCTATTGGTGCTAAAGTAGCTTGTCCTGAAGATACTGTTGTATCCATTAACGGAGACGGTGGATTTTTAATGGTTTGTCAGGAATTAGCTACAATTCGTGAATACGATTTACCAGTTATTGCCGTTGTTTTAGAAAATAGAACTTTAGGAATGGTATATCAATGGCAAAGTTTATTATACGAAGGAAGACATTCCCAAACCTTATTGGGTAATAGTCCGGACTTTGTTAAATTAGCAGAAAGTTTTGGTGTAAATGCTGCTAGAATTACAAAACCTGGTGAAACTAAAGAAGCATTAACTTCTGCAATCAAGGATAATGAACCAATTTTATTAAATGTCGTTATTGATTCACAAGAAGCATTACCTATGCTTCCACCTGGAGCAGGAATTAATGAGATGATTGGTGAATATAAACTTGAAAAGGATGTGATTTAAATATGAATGAATATCATGTTATTTCCACATTAGTAGAAGATAAACCAGGGGTTTTACAAAAAGTTGCTGGTCTATTTAATAGAAGAGGCTTCAACATTGATAGTATTACAGTAGGAGTATCTGAAGTAGAAGGACTATCTCGTATGGTAATTACTGTAAATGCTGATAAAAAAGGCCTTGAGCAAGTCACAAAGCAACTACATAAATTAGTTGACGTTATCAAGATTAAAGATATTACAAAAAATGCTGTAAAAAGGGAATTATGTCTTATTAAAGTCCATGTTCCTAATGAAAAGGCGAGAGCTGAAATAATGCAATATACTAATATTTTTAGAGCAAAAATTGTCGATATTTCAGAAGAAACATTGATTATTGAGCTTACTGGAGATATGGGAAAAATTAATGCATTTATATCTTTGATAAAAGGTTATGGAATCAAAAAGATTTCAAGAACCGGCCTTACCGCAATGGCTAGGGGTGTATAAAATGACTATATTGGAAAATATTTTAGAAGATAATAAGAATTTTGTTGAAAACTTTGACGGCGAAGAAATGTCTCACCATGCACAAAAAAAATTAGCTATTTTAACTTGTATGGATTGCAGATTAATTGACTTTTTCGAACCTGCTTTAGGTCTTAAAAGAGGAGACGCTAAAATTGTAAGAAACGCAGGAAACTCCATTGTTGGCGAAGATGCTATTAGATCAATCGGAGCAGCTTTATACAATCTCGGTGCTGAAGAAGTATTAGTTGTAGGTCACACTGAATGTGGTATGGCTGGTGCAGATGTCAATGCTTTAAAAGAAAAAATGCTTGCAAGAGGCATTAAAGAAGAAGATATTGCTAAATATGACTTAGCTGAATGGATTGGCGGATTTGATGATGAAGAAGAAAACGTCAAAAACGTTGTAGAAAAAATCAAAAACCACCCATTAATCCCTGATGTACCTGTACACGGTCTTATTATTGACATTGTATCTGGTGAGTTAAAAGTTTTAGTAGATGGTTATTAAAATCCATCTAATTCTATTTTTTTTATCAACATAAACTTTATTATATTTGAGAAAATAAATATAGTATTGAATATTTTTTAATATTCTCAAATTCAATTTTATTATATAAATAAGAGATGATTTTATGAAAATGTATTATGATGCAGATGTAAATACTGACGCTCTTGAAGGAAAAACCGTTGCTGTTATCGGATACGGTTCTCAAGGAAGAGCACAATCAAGAAATATGGCTGATAGTGGTGCTAATGTCATTGTAGGTGTAAGAGAAAACGGAAGTTCCTGGAACTTAGTTAAAGAAGATGGCATGACTGTAAAAACTATCGAAGATGCTGCAAAAGAAGCTGATATCATTCACATTTTACTTCCTGATGAAATTCAAGAAAAAGTTTACAATGAACAAATTGCTCCTTATGTCGAATCTGGAAATACTATTTCATTCTCTCACGGTTACAACATCCACTTTGGATTAATTAATCCTGCTGAAGATGTAAACATTGTAATGTTTGCACCTAAAGGACCTGGATCCATGGTAAGAAGAACTTACGAAGAAGGATTTGGTATTCCTGGTTTAGTTGCAGTTGAAAGAGACGCAACTGGAGACGCTTTACAACTTGCATTAGGTATGGCAAAAGCATGTGGTTTAACCAAAGCTGGTGTTTTAGAAACTACTTTCAAAGAAGAAACTGAAACTGATTTATTCGGTGAACAAACTGTTTTATGTGGTGGAGTAACTGAATTAATCAACGCAGGATTCACAACTTTAGTTGAAGCTGGTTACCAACCTGAAATTGCTTACTTTGAAACCTGTCACGAAGTAAAACTTATCGTAGATTTAATCTATGAAAAAGGATTTGCTGGAATGTGGAACGATGTAAGTAACACCGCAGAATATGGTGGTTTAACCAGAGGAAAAACCATTATTACTGATGAAGCAAAAGAAGGAATGAAAGTTGCTTTAAAACAAATTCAAGATGGAACTTTCAAAAAACAATTTGCTGATGAAAATGCTACTGACGGAGCTAACTTAAAAGAAATGAGAGCTGCTGAAGGTAGAAAAGAAATTGAAATCGTCGGTGAAAGATTAAGAAAAGCTTGTGGATTACAAAAAGATGATTAAATCTTTTTAATCCCTTTTACTATTTTTTTATTAAATTATTTATTTTATAGTGTGGTAATCATGGTATTTATTGGGATGGACCATGGAACTACTGGAATCTCTTTTTGCATAATGTCTGATGAAGGCGAAGTAATCGAAGTTTTTAAGATTGGAAGAGAAGAAAGTAAAAAAGGTTTGGTTTCAGCAACTGAAGAAATAATGAAACGTGTTGACTTAGACAGCGTAAAATTAATGGCTATTACTTATGCAATGGGTGATGGAATAAACCAGATTTTACCAACTGCTAAAGTTGAAAATAGAGGAATTTTATCCATTAATGGAGCTGGAAAAGTTACTGGTGGTGGAACTTCTGTATTTTCTGAATTGGAATCTTTAGATATTGATTCAATCATGATTCCAGGACTTCACAAAGATTCAGACTCATTAAATGAATTGTTTAGAGCTGCTTATTCTCATCAGGCTAGTCCGGAAAAAGTAAGTATTTGTTATAATGCTTATAAAGAAACAGGTTGGTCTAATTTTATTGTAGCAGACATATCATCCAATAGTGTGGATATTCTTATTGAAGATGGAAAAATTAAAGGTGCAATGGATGCATGTTTAGGTGCTATGGGTGTAGTTCACGGACCAATTGATCTTGAAATGATTAGAGGTATTGATGAAGGCAGATTATCTGCTAATGAATGCTTCTCACATGCAGGAGCAGTTAAAATAGCTGATATTGACACTAAAGTAGCTAATATGAAAGATATTCTCTTGGAAAATTATAAAAACGGAGACGAAAAAGCTATTTTAGCTATTAATACTTTAATCATGACTGTTGCAATGGAAATTGCAGGTCTTGATGTTGTATGTGAAAACGAAATTGAAGGAATTGTACTTACAGGTTCTATTGGAAGTGCAACTGAACCGTTTAACTTTGAAGATGAAATTAACAAATATTTCAAAAACAAATATCCTTTAAAAGTAGTTTCAAAAGAATCAGGAGCTATTGGTGCTGCTCAAATAGCGATGGATGTTTATAATGGAAAAGAAGAAATATTGGGTATTGAAGTTAATATTTCATAACTTATTCTTCTTTTATACTAATAAAAATAATATTTCCGCCTTTGACGGTTTCTAAACCATTTTCATTTTCAAGGATGATGTTTAAGTAATTGTCAATTGCGATTATTTTTCCTTCGCTTTGGTAATCTCCTCTTAAATCAACAGTTACATACTTATTTTTAAATTGTTTAAACATTTTATTTATGTTATCTTTATCTTGACTCATATTTTTCAATCCTTGATTATTATACACTTATTTTGATGTTTCATCTTTATATAGTTTAACATTTATACTATATATTATGGCAATTAATCAATTAGAAAGTAATTTAGAAGCTATTACTCGTACAATAGCACAATTAAAAAAAGATGGATGCAGTGATGAAAAAATCTTAAATGAATTAAGAGAAGAAAGAGATAAAATACTTAAAGATTTAAATTTATAAGTATTTTACTTTAACCAATTTTTTATTGAGTCAATATCTCCAGTTAAATCGATTTTTAATGGAGTTATTGTAGTTTTTTGTTTATTTATTAATTCGTAACCGTCACTTCCAGGTTTATTATCTTGGTAAAGATCACCATTAATCCAATAATATGGCTTTCCACGAGGATCGTTTCTTTTTTCAACTATTGGTGAATACATTCTATCTCCAAGAGTTGCAACTTCGATTTCTTCATCTGTAGGTTTTTCTGGGATATTTACATTTAATAAGTCGATTCCTTCAGGTAATCCTTTTTTTAACACGATTTTTGCAATTTTGTTAAGCATTTTTCCTGCAAAATCAAAGTCGATGTCTACTTTTCCATTTTCAAATTTAACAGAATCTTGAGTTACTTCCTGAGAAATAGCTATTGCTGGAATTCCAAAACTTGCAGCTTCCAATGCAGCTCCTAAAGTTCCAGAGGTTGTTAATTCTGCTTTTCCAATGTTAAATCCGGTGTTTATTCCAGAAATCATTATGTCTGGTTTTTCATCCATTATTTCAAATAATCCGATTGTTACTGCATCTGTTGGGGTTCCTGTTACACCATATCCAATACTTCCATCTCTTAAAACATGTTCATTTATTCTTAATGGTTCAAATAAGGTTAGAGCATGTCCAATTCCACTTTGTTGTGTTTCTGGTGCAACTACACATGTTTCGCATAAATCTTCAACAGCCATTTTTGAAGCTAAAATTCCTGAAGCAGTTATTCCATCATCATTACTTATTAATGCTTTCATATTATTATTAAGGTTTAATCTTGTTAAAATAATTTTATGTTTTTCATGTATTGTTAATTAATACTATAAAATTTAGGCATACGTAAACTTTATATATTTTAGTAAGTATATATTATTGTAGATTATATTAGGATTAATTGGAGGTTTAATTTTTTTTTGAATTTTAGTAAGTTTTTAGCATTGTTAGTTGTTTGTGCTGTTTTTTTAAGTGCGAATGTTGTTTTTGCTAGTGATGTTAGTGATTTTAATGCTACTGATGCAAGTATTGATGATCATATTGGCGCAGTACCTGTTTCTAAGGATGTTGATTCATATACTAATTTTTTTAATGTTTCTTCATATAATGATTTTAAGAAAGTTATGGGTGATGTGCATAGTGCCCAGATTAAATATGGAAATCATGTTCTTAATTTAACTAAAAAGAATTATAATTTTAACACAGATGATGACGTTTTATTCTATGTTGATCATGGTGATGTGGTTGTTATGGGTAATGGTGCGACTTTGTCTTGTAATGGTGCGACTTTTTTTAATGTTGGTAAAAATGTGAGGTTGTCTTTGTGTAATCTTACTTTTACTGGTTGTAAGCCTGCTATTCGTTCTTATGGTGAAGTTGCAGCTTATAATGTTACTTTTGTTGATAATCAGCCTAAGGTTGTAGAACAGCCTAAAGTTGTTGAGCAGCCTGTTAAACCACAGATGTATTTTGAGGTGCCAAAGGCAACTAAATTAAATAGAATCTTGAATCCAATTCAAAATTTATTAGATGATTTGGAGAAAATCTATAAGGCTGAAGGACCTGAATCTGCTAATTTCAAATTAACTTTAGATAAATTACATTTAGAAATGGAAAAACTGACTAATAATTTCCAAATTGGAAATAAGTTCTCAACTCTTAGGTCTAAAATTGGAGAAAATGGAAGAGAAGTATTCTTTTCAGTTGGCTCAAATGCAATTGAGATTGAAAATTGTAGGTATCTTACTACATTTTTCAATGATATTCATAATGTAATTGATCAATTTGTTAAACCTGCAAATCCTATGATAACTCTTAAAGAGGGGTCTAAACATATTAATTGGCCAGATATTTCCTCTGATATTAGAATAAATGATTTGAAAGTTAAATTTGATGATATAAATCAGGCTTATTTAACTCAGCCTAACTCTGTTAACTCTTATTTGAAGGTATTGGATCTTCATAAGGAGTTAGTGAAAGCTGCTAATAATTTGAAAAATATATTTGATAAAAAGGGTACTGGTGTATTTTCATTTAAAGATGTTTATGGTAGAATAGTGTTCTATGGAACTAATCTTAATGCATGTAATTATTATAATCATATTTTTATGAATATATACAACATTGTTAATTATCTAAAAGATAATTTCCAATAGGCATGGTGGTTTATAGGTTCAAATCATGTGGCTTCAAGTTATTCTTTTGATAAACTTGAAGTCATAAGACTTTGTATTTGCTGTAAAATTAATTTTTA
>SAMEA3663215__coassemble_94_pt1 | contig 49966 bp, 43 predicted proteins | sample SAMEA3663215__metabat2_high_PE_014 | metagenome-assembled genome bin SAMEA3663215 (sample SAMEA3663215) | pig gut metagenome | biome: pig gut; feature: pig-associated habitat; material: faeces | place: China | collected 2013 | reverse complement strand
TATAAATTAATATTTAAATTATAGAGGAGGAGTTAAATGGAATTTTGTCCAGAATGTGGAGCAATGATGTTTCCAAATGGTAACATTTTAAAATGTAACGGTTGCGGTTACACTAAAGAAGACTCCAATAATAATGATTATACAGTTTCAAAGAAAGTTGAGACTGAAGATAATGTTAAAATGTTGGGTGAAGACGTAGACGTTGGCCCAAGAACAGAAGAAGTATGTCCAGAATGTGGACATAACATTGCAACATACAAATTATTACAAACTCGTAGTGCTGATGAAGCTCCTACTCGTATATTCACATGCGTTAAATGTAAACATACTTGGAGAGCATATGACTGAGGGTGTTTTATGAAAGATTCTAAAGAAAAAGAACATAGGATTTCTAATTTAAAGGATTTGATTGACAATGTCAAAGAGGATAATCCTTCAGAAGATCCACAGGAAGATAAAGAATTAATTAATTATCTTGAAGATTCCAGTGAATTTGATAAATTAGATATCGATGATGAGTATATTTATCATCCGGATAATAATAAAGCCGATGTTGTAAATTTAGAAGATGCACCTATCGATAAAGATTTTTTAATCAATACTCCAAAAGAAGAAAAATTAGATGATTTAGTTGAAGAACTAGAAGAACCAGAAGACATCATTAGTGAAATGAGTGAAAACTTTGAATACATCATTAATGCTAAAATTGGCAGGACTCCTATTTTAGGAATTTTCAGCGCTGTTTTAGGTGTTGTATTACTAATAGCTTCAATATTTATATTCCAATCTGCTAGTGATAGAGTAATTGATAATGTTGTTGCTGGTGAAACAAATATTATTTCAGTACTTGCCCTTGGATTTGGAATTATATTCTTAGCTTACGGAATCTACAAAGTATTCAATGTCAGAAATCCTTTAATAGGAATAACCAATAGTATTAACTCTATTGATGCACAGGAAAAAGTTAAAAAAGAAGAAGCTAAGGAAAAAGAAAACAAAAATGTTATTCCTAAAAGCAATATTCCTTTAGATAAAGATTCATACAAAATTGGTGAATTCAATATAAAGGACATTAAAACTAAATTTAAAAAATCATCTGATTCTAATAAAAAACCACTCCAACCTATCACTGAAAACATCGATGATATCCCACCTGCTAAAGAAAAAGAAGAAAGCAAAAAAGGATTGACTCGTGAAGAAATTGAAGATATTGAATACAGACAAGCAAAACTCGATAATGAAAGTATTGATGATATTTTTGCTAAAGTAGACGATATTGATTAATTTCATTTATTTCTATTTTTTTCTTTTATTTTAGAAACAATAGAAATAATAATTATTAATAGGGCCTGTAGTCTAGTCAGGAATGACGCAGGACTTCGGATCCTGAGGTCGAGGGTTCAAATCCCTCCAGGTCCGCTATTTTTTAACTCTAACAACTGCTTCTTTGAAAAAGTCAGGTATTAAAGATCTATACATTGGACTTTTAAATAGCATGTTGATATCACTATCAATAATGTAAGTATAACATGAGTCGTCTTCAGCTCTCATACCACGTCCATATGCCTGCATTAAAGTCATTACTGTTTTATATGCATACCATTTCTTATCACGTTTCATTCTCATATTAACCTGCTTATCACCAAGATATGGGAAAGGCATTTTATAAATAACCTGGAATCTACATTTATCATAAGGTAAATCCACACCTTCACTCATAGATGGTGAAATTAAAACTAATGGGTTTTCACTTTTCTCAAAGAAATCTAAAACTTGTTCTCTGTTTTTTGAAGTATGTGAAATTAATCTTGAATTATACAAATTATTTGTAATAAACTGCTGACATTTATAACTGTGAGTATGAATTAATCCTTTATCTCCTTCGTGTTTTTTCAAAATCTCCTGTAAAATAGGAATAGTCTTAGGAGCTGTATTTTTAATCCTGTTAGCAGACATTTTACCTGCTAAATTAAGAATAATAGGTCTTTTTTCTTTGGTAAAGGGACTATCAACCTTAATATGATAAACTTCATTTGGATTTAATCCTAACCATTTTGAAAACATTTTATGAGATAAAATTGTAGCACTCATAAAAATAACTACATCTCCATACTTCAATAAATTGTTTTTAGCATAATGATGTACTCTTAATGGTTTAAAGGTAACTCCAGACTCTTCAGTATCAATTACCCAGTTATTAGGCTCTTTTTCAAGATTGTTTCTTAAAGTTTTAAGTCTACCTATAGTTGTTCTAATTCTGTCTGCTTTATTTTTACTTACATCTTTTAAATCAATATCTTCGTAGGAATCTCTGATTGCATCAATTTCCATCATCCAATCTTCAATTTCTCCGTCTTTTAGTGTTTCAGGAGATATTCTTTTGTTAATATCCTTTTCAAGTGTTCTGTTATACAAAGTAACTTCCATTGTAGACATTAATTTACTTTCGATATTGTGAGCCTCATCAAGAATAAGAAGTGAACGTGGCCCGAAGTGTTTTACATAATTAAGCTCAACAATTCCATAATCATAGTTCATTAATGTAATTGGTGAGTTAATTGCATTAGCTTTCTGATTCCAGTAATGACAGTGGGCACCAGACTGATAAAATACAGTTCCACCAAATGAATCTTCAAAAGCCAATTCTGCATCCAAAGTAGGATTTTTTGCAACACCATACGGACAGAAAAATTTACTTGAAGTAGGAGAAGTTTTACAAGCTCCCATATCACATGAAAATTCAAGTTTCTCATGTAAACATGCGAAATTATTCCTACCTTTAACTAACGGAAATTCAAATTCGTCTGAATATTGTGCCTGCAATTGTTTTGTCATTGTCAAAATGTATGCGGATTCATACATCTTAGCTAAAGTTGTAGCTATTGCAGATTTACCAGTACCTGTTCCTGCTTCCAAAATAATGTACTTATAACCTTTTTTAATAGCATCGTTAATATCCTGAATAATTTCCAACTGTCCTGTTCTTGGATCTTCAAAAGGGAAATTTTCAATAATATCATCATCTATATGAGGATATAACTCTTTTAAGTAAGCAGCAGTTCCTTCATCTTGTCTATGATCTTCAACACTGTATACTTCAGGAATCTCATCATCCAATATTGATGAACTTCTAGGTTTTGGTTTAGAAAAACTAAATAAATTAGTTGGACCTTTAGATTCTTTTCTAGAACCTTTTGATTCCTTTTTAGAGTAATTTCCACAAGTACAGTTACTTTTTAACATTCCGCAATTTGGACAAAAAATTGAATTTGACATTAAAAATATATTAGGTAAAAATAATATAAATAAATTATAGAAAGAGCATTTGTAAAATAATTTTTTAAATGAATGATTATAAATTAAAGTGATTTTATGGCTAAAAAAGGAAAATTGATTGGAATTGGTGTTGGTCCTGGAGATACTGAATTATTAACATTAAAAGCAGCAAAAGTATTGGAAAGTATCCCTGTAATTTTTTCACCAAAATCTGCAAAAGAAAAAGAAAGTATTGCATTATCAATTGTAAAACCTCTTCTTGAAAAAAGAGATGACTACAAAAAAGTAATGATTGTTGAACCTATTTTTCCTATGATTGAAAACAAAAATGAACTTGAAAAAATATGGAACAGTGCAGCAGATTTAGTCTCACAATACCTTAATACCGGAAGAGATGTTGCATTTATTACTCTTGGAGACCCATCCATATTTAGTACTTATTCATACTTACAAAAAAGATTAGTTGATGATTACGAAGTAGAAACCATACCTGGAATCACTTCATTTACTGCATGTGCTGCTGCTAGAAACGAAGCTTTAGTTGAACAAAATGATATTTTAACTGTTGTTCCAAAAATTGACAAAAGAATCAGCAATGTCATAGAATACAGTGATTCTATTGTTCTTATGAAAGCATCAAGAAATTCTACAAAGCTTGAATTAAAAATAAAAAATGATAAAAGGGATAAAGACATTTACTCAGTACAAAACTGTACTCGTGAAAATGAAAAAATAGTTGAAGGCTTTTCTCACGAAAAACCTTATCTTACAACATCTATTGTTAAATTTAGAGACTAACGAATTTTTACACTTTGAGGTTCAATCTCAAAGACACACTTACCATCACCCATTGTATAACATTGTGTTTCAATAACGCTAACAGGCAATTTGAAAAATTCAGTAAATAAACCCTCTATTATTCCAGTATCTAAATAACAGGCAGGTTTTCCGGTTTTTGGAAGTAATTCGCATTCGAAACAGTCGTATGTAGTAATTTTAATTATTTGTCCGATTTCAAAAGTTAATCTACCTAATCCCTTACTTTCCCAGAATTTAGATAAATTATTCATAAATACATCTAAATCATCATCATATATTTTATGATAGATAGATTTTCCTATCTGATTACCTGTTGATTTTAAAATAGGATCAATATTGATTCCTTCCTGAATAAGCATTGCTTTTAGGGTGTGGAATAATAATGTTGAAAATTGTCCATCTCCTTCAACAATATTCTCAATTAAATAATTGGATTGAGTTTCTTCAAGCTGTTTTGGTTCTGAAAAATTAACAGATCCGAGATACTTTGAGTTTAAATAAAATATTTTTTTTCTGTTGTCTGCAGGGTGCAATTTATAAGAGATAATTCCAGTTTCCCTTAAATTTTTTAAGTGAACAGAAACAGTGGATTTTGATTTACCCGTATTACTAACAATCTCATCAAATTCCATATCTCTATCCCTAAGCATTTCCAAAATGGTAAGCTTAACTGGACTTTTTACAACCTTAACAGATAAATCCGATAAATCGGAAAAAATTTGTATTGGTTTTTGTTCGTTCATTACTTCCCTCCTTATGTATAACTATATATGAGAACTATTAGTTAATAAATATATCTATTATCTAAAATTTAATCAAAATTGTAAAAAATGATAGAAAAATTGTACAATGATTAGTAAGTAATTAAAAATTGCTAACGAACTGTTCGTAATATGTAGAAGTATTTGGATTAACTATAAATAATAGATAAATACAAACTTAATATTAGCAGTTCATAATTAACTTATGAATTACAACTTAATAGGAGAATAATAAAATGAAAGCTAATGCTCAAAAAATAGCTGATGGAGTATACTGGATTGGTGTACTTGACTGGGATTTAAGATCCTATCACGGTTACACCTTAGACGGAACTACATACAATGCATACATTGTATTTGGAGAAGACGAGGTAGCAATTATTGATAATGCTTACCCAGGAAAAACTAAAGAAATGATGGCACGTATTGACAATGCTTTCGCACAAGAAGGAAGAGATGTAAAAGTTGACTACATCATCCAAAACCACGTTGAAAAAGACCACTCTGGTGTTTTAGTAGACTTACACAAAAGATTCCCAGAAGCACCTATTTACTGTACCGAAATTGCAGTTAAAGGTCTCTTAAAACATTACCCAGCACTCGAAGGTGCAGAATTCATTACCGTAGGTACTGGAGACTCCTTAGATGTTGGTGGAAGAACCTTAGCATTCTTAGATGCATTCTTATTACACTGGCCTGACAGTATGTTTACCTTACTTGCAGACGAAACCGGTATTTTATTCCCTAACGATGCATTTGGTCAACACTTATGTTACACCCAAAGATTCTCTGATGAAATCCCAGAATACGTTTTAATGGACGCAGCACAAAAATTCTACGCAAACTTAATTACCCCACTTTCAAAATTAGTACTCAAAAAATTAAATGAAGTTGTTGAATTAGGTTTACTCGATTCCATTAAAATGATCGCACCATCCCACGGTCAAATCTGGACTGACCCAATGCAAATTATCGGAGCTTACCAAAACTGGGCTACTGGTGTATGTGAAGATAAAATTACTATCATTTACGACACTATGCACTACTCTACCCAACAAATGGCTCACGAAATTGCAGAAGGTGCCATCTCCGAAGGTTATGATGTAGAAATCTTCTTCTTACACGAAGATGAAAGATCTGAAATCGTAAAAAGTATCTTAACCAGTAAAGGAGTAGCTATTGGTGATCCTACCATTAACGATGTACCATTCCCAAGTATTGGGGACATCATGTACTACTTAAAAGGTCTCTTATTCAACAGAACCGGAATTGAAAGAAAAGCTGTTACTTTCGGTTCCATGGGTGGAAGAGGTGGATCTCCTCAAAAACTCGCTGAAGAATTAGGTAACTGCGGATTTGATGTTGTAGATACCCAAGAAATCTACTTTGTACCAACCGCTGAAGAAGATAACGCAAGCTTTGAGTTAGGTGTAAAATTAGCTAAAGCATGTAAAGAATTATAAATTAATTAATTAAAGGTGATAATATGGTTAAATATGAACATGAAATTGGACTTACAAAAGGAAGCGTAGTTGAAAAAGAAGTTGCTGGAAACTTTGAAGGAGAAACCAACGAAGTAGGTATCTACTTAGCAATGTCCAGACAAGCATCCAGAGCAGGCTACGGAGAATTAGCTGAAGTATTCAAAAGATTAGCATGGGAAGAAGCTGAACACGCTGCAAGATTCTGTGAAATGAATGGAATCATTAAAGATGACCTCAAAGCAAACATCGAATGGATGTTAGGCGGAGAAAAAATGGCTAACGCAGAAAAAAGAGCAGCTTCCGAAAAAGCTCAAGAAGCAGGTCTCGAAACTGCAGCTGACTTCTTTAGAGAAAGTTCTAAAGACGAAGGTCGTCACTACAAAATCTTAGAAGGAATCTTAGCTAGATACTTCTAGATTTAAAATGAAAGAATTTTTTAATTCTTTCCCATTTTATTTTTTAAATAAAAAAAATGGAGTTAAATTAAGAGTTAACCTCTTAAATTACTCTAATCATTAAATACTAATTTTATAAAAAACCAGCCATTATTAAAAATACAATTATCATTGCCATAACACCAGACAATGCATTAACAAACTGTTTTACCATCTGTTCATGGAATTTATAGGACAATAACACTTCAAGCATGTGTCCACCGTCTAATGGTTTAAGTGGAAGTAGGTTAAATAAACCAATTCCCATGTTTAATATGAATACCCAATTAAATAATTCAATAAGGTTGAATAAAATCCATGGAAGTTGTCCTAAGTCATTGTTTTTTAACACGAAATGTTTAGCTGCTTGAATTCCGAAAAATCCTACAGAATCGTTAGTCGGATTTTTAGACAGTACTACAGAATAGCTTCCCTGATCTGTTTGAACCGTTACATTATCACCAGGTTTAAAAGATTTAACAATGTTCAAATATGTCTGAGAATCATTGACTTTATGATTGTCTATTGATTCTAAAATCATTCCCTCTTTTAATATTCCTTCTGACGGTGAATCTGAAACAATTCTGTCAATTACTATTCCACCTTCAGCAAAGAAATGTGGAATTCCTGCTGAGACTAGGGAAAATAAAACTAATGCAATTAATGCAAGAGAAATATTAGCAACTGAACCTGCAGCATAAACTCTTAATTTTGATGATTTTTTAGATTTACGCAAGATTTCTTCATCAGGTTCTACAAATGCTCCTGGAAGAATAAAGAACAATAAAAGTCCTATTGATTTAATTGGTATTTTTTCACGAACAGAAAGGATTCCATGTGAAAATTCATGAACAAGAATAACAGATGCAAGTCCAAGTAAACCATAAACCAGAGGAACATAAATCGGAGAACCCGGAACATCTACACCAGGAATTAAAATTAAAACTGTCGGTGTTTCAAAAGCATTTGGAATAGATGATAATAGCGTATAAGTGATAAAAATCATAGCTCCAAAGGCTACAACGATACCAACATTCATGAACCATTTCCAAAATGTTGGTGAAAAATTAGAAATTTTGGATATTAATCCTCTAAGTCTTTGAGTTTTCCACATTATAACTGGAAAATTCAACTCGACTCCATGATTTGATAATTTTTCATGAAATACTGCGACCAATATCCAAATAAGTGCAAAGGCTATAAAATAATAATAAATACCATTCATTAAATACACCTTTGAACTACCAAAGTAATGAATCAAAGAAGACTACATCAACTATATCGTCCTTTTGACATCCTTCATCATTTTCGTCTATAATGATATAGCTGTTCGCATCAACCATTGACCTAATAATACCAGAACCTCTGTTCAAGATATGCTTTGCATTTTCATCATCAGCAAATGCACGTATGAAATCAGTTCTTCCAAGTTGAGAAGGTATCTTAAGTTCAGAAACTCTTTTTTGAAGATGGAAATCAAAAGATCTTCCTTGCATTTCAAATAAATATTTTCTTGCAACCATGTCAAACTGACTCATGGAAGCAACAGGTTGACCTGAAAGAGTAAATACCATTTTATCATTAACAACACCTGCACCAACAGGTTTTCCAGGCCTTACAGCAACACCATGGAATAAAATCTCTCCCAAATCATCAACAACATCTAAAACAACATCCCCTTTACTGATTGCTGTTCCACCAGTTGTTATTATAACATCATAATCATTAGAAGCTTCAAGAATAGCTTCTTTTACCTCATCAAATGTATCTCCTGCATGAGTAATATCACAGATAGCTCCAGAGTCTTCAACCATTGCACTAACAGTGTACTGATTTGAATTGATAATTTTAGCTTTATCAATTTCCTCTTTTGTAGGTTCTACCAACTCATTACCTGTGATTATGACTTTAACTCTCGGTTTTTTAAATACTTTAACCTTATCATAACCTGCAGAAGCAATTAATCCCAATTCCTGATATCTTATGAAAGTATGTTTATCCAATACCTTTTGACCTTTTTTAATATCTTCAGATTTTGGACTTATATTTTCACCAGGAGTAACTTGAGAATAGATAGTTAATTTATCATCGTCAACAGTAGTATATTCCTTCATTAAAACAGCATTAGCCCCATCAGGAATAGGAGCTCCAGTAGCTATTACAATAGCTTCATTTTCACCAACTGTTTTAGAAGAAAAATCTCCTGCACCAATTGCATCAATAACTTTAAATTCTTTTGGAGCAGATTGTGATGCTCCAAAGGTATTCTCAGCAATTAAAGCAAAACCGTCCATTGCAGATTTATCAAATGGAGGTGAGTGATGAAATGCCATAATATCCTCAGCCAAAACTCTGTTATGAGCTTCAGACAATGGAATTTCTTCAACTTTTGTTATTTTTTGATGATCATTAACTAATTTGATTGCATTAGACAATGAATCTAATTTAGATAAAAACATTATAACTCCCCCATTAAGTTATTTAAGCCATGTACTGTTCGATAACCCCATGATATGCATCATCTAAATCTTCAAATTTGAACTCGTGGTCATTAATGACTAAATCAGTACCTTTTACTTCACCAATGACTTTTGCTTCAACATCAATTTGTGATAAGATTTCATCAACAGCATCTGCTTTTACTGTTAAGAGGTATCTAGCATGACTTTCTGAATATAACAATTGTATTTTATCTAATTCATCATCAACTAATGTAACGTCACATCCAAGACCTGATTTAATTACCATTTCAGATAAAGCTACTGCAAGTCCACCAGCAGATACGTCGTGTACCGCAGTGATATTTTTATCTTTATCGTTGCTGATTAAATCTAAGACTGTTTTACCGTTAGCAAATTCTTCTTCGATTCTGACTTTAGGAGCGACACCTTTTTCGAGGTTGTGAATAGCTCTGTGATATTCTGAACCTTGTAATTCATCATAGGTTTTACCGATTAAGATGATTTTGTCCCCTTCGTTTTTAAAGTCCAAGGTTCTGATATTTTCAATGTCTTCTACACCAATTACTCCTACAGCAGGAGTTGGGTTGATTTTTACTCCTTCAGTTTCATTATAGAAACTTACGTTTCCACTAATGACAGGTGCATCGAATTTTTCAGCTACTAAACTCATTCCTTCAATAGCTGTTTTGAATTGCCATAATATTTCAGGAGTTTCAGGATTTCCGAAGTTTAAACAGTCTACAACTGCATATGGAGTTGCACCCATTGAAATTACATTTCTGATAGCTTCTGCTACACAACCAGCAGCTCCGTCAAATGGAGATAATTTGGTATGGATTGTGTTTGAATCAGTTGTAAGTGCAATAGCTGTGTTTTCATCGATTCTTAAAACAGCTGCATCATCACCAGGTTTTACAACAGTTCTAACTTGAACTTCATGGTCATATTGTTTGTAAACCCATTCTTTTGAAGCTATGTTAGGACTGGATAATAATTGTGGGAAAGATTTGAAAAGAGGTGGATCTTTAACATCAATTTCCTCAGTGTCTGCAGGGATTTCTGCAATAGGTCTGTCAATTGAAGGTGGGTCTGCTAAAAGGATTGTTGGTAAGTTAGCAATTTCATCCCCGTCATCAGAAATAACCATGTTGTTTCCTTCAATAACTTCACCAATAACAGCAGAAGAGATTTCGTGTTTGTCACAAATCTGTTTAGCAAGTTCTACATCATCAGGGTTGATAACAAATACCATTCTTTCTTGTGATTCGGAAAGCATGATTTCGTATGGAGTCATACCGGTTTCTCTTAATGGAATTGCACGTAAATCTACTAATGCACCATTGCTTGAGGAGTCTACAAGTTCAGAAATACAACAGGTAAGTCCTCCACCACCTAAATCTTTTACACCGCTAACATTGATTTTTTCTAAGATTTCCAAGGAAGCTTCCAATACTCTTTTTTTGGTAAATGGATCAGCTACTTGTACAGCTGGTCTGTCTTCGGTTTCAGAATCAGAAGTTAATTCTTCAGATGCGAATGTTACCCCATGAATTCCGTCACGACCGGTTGTTCCACCCATTAAAAGGAATACATCACCAATATTTGGTGCTTGAGCACGAACAATTTTATCTTTTTCAACAAGTCCTACACACATTACATTTACAAGAGGATTTGTTCTGAAAGACTCGTCAAATTCGATTTCACCAGCAACAGTTGGAATTCCTACACGGTTTCCATAATCAGAAATTCCTTTAACAACATGTTCAAATAAGTATCTTGATTTTTCATCTTCCAAAGGTCCGAATCTAAGGGAATCTAAAAGTGCGATTGGCATTGCACCCATAGAGATAATATCTCTTAAAATACCTCCAATACCAGTACCTGCTCCTCCGTAAGGTTCAATAGCAGATGGGTGGTTGTGAGATTCCATTCCCACAGCCAATGCATATTTATCAGTGATTGATACAAGTCCTGCATCGTCACCTGGACCTAAAATAATGTTTTTTCCTTCAGTTGGGAAAGCTCTTAAGAATGGTCTGCTACTTTTGTATGAACAATGTTCTGAAAACATTACATCAAGCATTCCTTCTTCTAATTCATTCATTTCCCTACCGAGGATTCCTTCAATATATTCAATTTCAGAATCAGCTAAAGTCATGTTAAACACCTTAATTTTTTATTGAAATAATTACTGTTTCTCCTTCGATATCCCATTCTTTAGAATAATCTTCAGAATCTTTACTGCATTCTTCACTAGTGCAGATGATTAAACTTTTAGCTCTAACTTCATGAGAAATAACATCGGATTGTGGTACGATTAAATCTTTAAACTCTGAGGAAGTTTCAACACTAACGTTGATGTTTGCTTCAACATCTAAGTCTAAATCTTTTCTCATATCCTGAATTCTTCTGATTAATTCACGAGCCATAGCTTCTTGTTTAATTTCTAAGGTGATGTTAGTATTTACAAATACGTTTCCACCTTCAAATTCAGATGAAACAAAGTCATCAGGAAGTTCTGAGTCAAATAAAATATCATCTTTGGATAATTCATGACCTTCAACAACAATGCTTCCGTTAGCTTCAAGATCAGCTTTAATTTGGTTACCGTCACCTTCTTTTAATGCTTTCATTACTTTACCCATGTCTCCTTTGAGTCTTGGACCTAAAGTTTTAAGGTTAGGTTTAGCATTGAATGATAACTTTTCAAATTCACTAGCGCAGATTACGTCTTTTGTATTTGATTGATCTTTAATGATATCAGTTAACTCTTCAATAGCTTTTAAGACATCTTCATCCTGTGATACAACAGTGATGTCTGATACAGGCCATCTGAGTTTGAATTGTGCAATATCACGTGCTCTAATAGATGCATCGATTACATCACGAACAACATCCATTTTAGCTTCAAGTTCAGTGTCAATTGCGTCTTCATCATAGCCCCAATCGTTCATGTGAATACTTTCAAATGCATCTGAATCTACACCTTTTACAAGGTTTTCGTAGATTTCTTCACAGATGTGAGGAGCTATTGGACATAATACTGAGATTAATTTGACAAGTGCAGTGTATAAACTGTAGTAAGCTGCTAATTTGTCAGGATTGTCACTTTCAACCCAAGTTCTTCCACGGATAAGTCTTACATACCAACGGCTTAAATCTTCTAAGATGAAGTTATTGATTTTTCTGGTTGCTTTATGGAAGAATAATTTATCTAAGTCTTCAGCAACTTCTTTAACTAAAGTATTTGCTCTGGAGATAATCCATTTATCTTCAGATCTTAATTCCATATCATCTGCAGTTAAATCCATTGGGTTGAAGTTATCCAAGGACATGTAAGTGGTTGAGAATACATAAACGTTCCATAGGATATTGAACATTTTGTTGATGTTTAAAAGTTCATCCCAAACAAATTTTAAGTCATCCCATGGTTTTGAAGCCCATAACAAGTAGAATCTTAAAACATCAGCACCGTATTTTTCAATTACTTCTTCAGGAGCTACAACGTTACCTAATGATTTGGACATTTTGTTTCCGTTTTCATCCAATACAAATCCGTGCATCAATACTTTTTGGTACGGACTTTTACCCATTGAGATTACACCAGTTCCTAATTGTGAGTAGAACCAACCTCTGGTTTGGTCGTGTCCTTCAGTAATAAAGTCATATGGGAACCAGTCTTCGAATTTTTCTTTTTCTTCAGGATAATAAAGTGAAGCCCAACCAGCAACTCCTGAGTCAATCCATACGTCCAATACATCAGGAATTCTGTTAATAGCTTTTCCACATTTGTCACATTTTACTTCAACTTCATCAACATAAGGTCTGTGGATAAGTTCAGCATCAGAAACATTGATTTCGTTTAAGGATTCTTCTTTTAATTCACTAAGAGAACCGATTACTTTTAATTCACCACAGTCAGGACATTCCCAGATAGGAATTGGAATACCCCAGTATCTTTGTCTTGAAATAGTCCAGTCACGAGCGTTGTCAACCCAGTCATGGAACCTTCCTTCTCCAGCCCATTTAGGTACCCATTCTACACGAGCAATTTCATCTAACATTTTTTGTTTGATGTCAGTTACTTTTAAGAACCATTGTTTGGTTGCACGGTAGATAATAGGAGTTTTACATCTCCAACATACACCATATCTGTGTTCTAAAGTTTCTGCTCTGTACATTAATCCTTTGTCTTCTAAGTCTTGGATAATTTGAGCGTTTTCTTCTTTGGTGAATTTGGTATTGTATTTACCAGCTTCTTCGGTAAAGCATCCGTCTTCTCCAACAGGACAGAAAATAGGAATTCCATTAGCTTGACCTACTTCAAAATCGTCTGGACCGTGACCTGGTGCAGTATGTACTAAACCGGTACCTTCACCAAGTTCTACGTGGTCTCCGGATAAAATTGTGTGTACTGCATCGATTTGTTCAAATTCATCGTGAATAGGAACTTCATCAGATAAAATGTAGTCATAACTCATTCCAATTAAGTCTTCACCTTTAACTGTTTTGATAACTTCATACATGACTTCTTTTTCTTCGATGATTTGGTCTTCTTCATCTTCAGATTCTGCAGGGATTTTGGTCCTATGGATTTTAACTTGTTTACCTAAAACATCTTCCATTAAGTTTTCAGCTAAAATGTAGGTTTCACCATCTTTTGAAACATAAACATAGTCAAATTCAGGATTTGCACAAATAGCCATGTTTGCAGGTAATGTCCATGGAGTTGTTGTCCAAACTAAGAAATATGTATTTTCTTCTCCTCTTACAGGGAATTTAATAAAGATTGAAGGGTCAACTTTTTCTTCGTATTCAATCTCAGCAGCTGCAAGTGCAGTACCACAGTGAGGACACCAGCTGATTACTCTTTGGTCGTTTACGAGTAAATTTTGCTCATTTGCTCTTTTAAGTGTCCACCATGAAGATTCCATGTATTTAGGATCTAAGGTCATATATGGGTCATCCCAGTCCATCCAAACTCCTAATTGATCGAATTCTTGTTCCATAGCAACTTTGTTTTCCATTGCAAACTCTCTACATTTGTCTACAAAGGTTGCTATTCCAATTTCTTCTTCAATTTCTTGTTTGCTTTGAATACCCATTAAATGCTCTACTTTATTTTCAATAGGAAGACCATGCATATCCCATCCTGCTTGACGTCTTAAACTAAATCCGTTCATTGACTTGAATCTAAGATAGGAATCTTTAATAACCTTGTTCCAAGCAGTACCTAAGTGGATTTTACCACTACAATATGGTGGTCCGTCTAAAAATGAGTATCTTGGACCTTTTTCTCTAAGCTCATTGACTTTCTTGAAAGTATCTTGTTCTTTCCAGAATTTTTGTACTTTCTTTTCTATTTTATCATGATCGTATGATTTATCTGCCTCTTGTATTGGCATTCTAACTCCTCAAAAATAATAATTTATAATATATATCTTTTTGTTTTAGTTAATAAATAAAGTTTATGGAACACCCCTAAAACGCCAAATTAGACAGAAGATTACCTACAATTTAAATGAAAAAACAATTAATTATTTTAATAGATAACGGATTTGATTAAATTATTTTAACCATACTTTACAATAACAAAAAGCATTAACATGAAAAAAGTAGATTAAAAATTAGTATGTATATGAAATAAGTATGATTTTGTAAATACTCAAAAAATTGATATAAAATAATAACATAATTAGAAATATGGGATTTTATAGAAAATACAACACTATTCTTAAAACCATTGATAATGTTGTAAAATTATACAAAATAACAAAAAAAGATTCTAAAAAAAACAAAAGATGATAAAAAATGAAGATTATTTATTTAAGCGATTTTAACTGTCCATACTCATATATTGGATTAAACAGAATAATGGAAGTTTGTAATGAACTTAGTCTTGATGTTAACTGGGAAATGAAATCATTTGAACTTGAACCTAAGCTAACAGAAGTTGCAGATGCCTGTGAGAGATATGCAATCAGAAACAATACTACCCCAGACAATGCAAAAAGCGAAATTGAGGAAATTGAAGAAATTGCAAAAAGTGAAGGATTAAATATGAACTACATGGATTTGAAACTTGCAAACTCCAAGGATGCCCACAGACTAGTCAAATATTGTGAAAGAAGACATCCACAAACAACCCAGGAGATTATCTTAAAAATCTTCGAATCCAATTTTATTGATAATGAAAATATCTCAGATAAAAATATTCTTGTTAAAATAGCTACTTCATGCGGACTTGATGAAAAAGAAATAAGCCAGTTTTTAGAATCCGAAACACTTTTCATTGAAGTTGACCTTGACATGGATGAAGCTCTCTCAAACGGAATAAACACAACTCCATACTATATCATAACCTATAAAGACGAAAGGTTAATGGTGCCTGGAGTTTTTGATAAAGAATCCTTTAGAATCGCATTTGAAGACATAATTAGTGGAAATATAAAAAATAACCTTCTTCCATTATAATTTCTTTTTTATCGTTGAAAGCTTAAATAATTTAAAATCAAATTAATAGCTAATGATTTTAAATAAAACCACTAATGAACAATATAATATAAAAATAACCTATGCAAATAGCTTTTACAAGAGATTTAAAGGATTGATGTTAAAAAAAGATTTTAGTGACGGACTACTTTTTACAAATCTTAAAGACTCAAGCATTCATACTCTTTTTATGAGATTTGAAATTGATGTATATTTTTTAGATGAAAATCTGCTTATTTTTGAAAAAACCACTTTAAAACCATGGAAATTCTATAAACCCAAAAAACAGGCCAAATATATTTTAGAAACAAAAAAAGACCTATTGAAGCTGAGTATCAATAATAAATTAAAATTTAAATAAAAAAAAGAAAAACCTTAGATTTTATCTAAGATTTCATTAGGGTCTTCAAATATCTGAATATTGTCAATACTTGCTAATTTACGAGTATTTTCAATATCAATGTCCCTCATATAGATTGTAATAATTTTACCTTCAGAAATTGCATCATACGGACATGTGTTTCTACATAAACCACAGCCAATACATTTTGTTAAGTCAATTTCTTCATGTGGAATAATAGCCCCCTGTTCACAAGACAAAGATGCAACACAATCATCACAGCTTTGACATTTAGAAGCTTCAATTTTTGATGGAAGAACTGTATCAATAGGTCCTGGATGAATATCAACAGGCACCATATACACTGGAACTGCACCTTTGCCTGACTGAGCAACAGCATTTGTTACTAATGTATCAGCTATTCCATAAACTATTTTTGAAACTGTATTTGCTGTAGCAGGTGAAACAATTAATAAATCGTATTTCCCAAGGGAAAGACGACCTGTAATTGGATATGAAAATTTTTGATTGGAATCAGTAGCAAGTTCACGGTATTTTCCACCGGTTAATCTTTCAACTCTTTCATAAAGACCATACATTTTAAGAACTTCTTCAGCAGCTCCGGACAAGAATATTGTCACTTCATGGTCTTTTGCGAGTTTTTCAGCAACCTGAACTGATTCTCTAAGTAAATGACCCGCTCCAGTAAATGCAAATCCTATTCTCATTTTAATCTATAATTTGTGGTATTGATATGCATCTCTATCGGAGAATGCGTAATCAAGACTTGTGTATTGGTTCATGAATTCTGCAACTTCATCAGCAATGTCTTCTTTGTCAACAGCAACACGTCTAATGAATTCTGCAACTTCATCCATTTCTTTTTCTTTTAATCCTCTTCTGGTAATTTCCTGAGTACCTATTCTGATACCGGAAGGATCATCGGAGTTGTCCCTGTTGTCTCCAGGTAATAGGTTTTTGTTTAAGATAACATTGTTGTCAGCTAATTCACGTGCAATATCAGATGCTGATCTGATGTTGGTTAAGTTAACTGCAATTTGGTGAGATTGGGTGAACCCTAAATCTTCACATAATACATCAAATCCTCTTTCATACATTGCTTGACCTAAAGCTTGAGCGTTTTTAACAGTTTGTTTAGCGTAATCTTCACCGAATTCTAACATTTCAGCAGTAGCAATACCTAAACCAAGTAAGTGGTGTAAATGGTGGTTACTTACAACACCAGGGAATACTGCATTGTCGATAATATCAGCATTTTCTTCGTGGGAAAGGATAATTCCTCCTTGTGGACCCGGGAATGTTTTGTGGGTACTTCCCATCATTAAGTCTGCTCCTTCTTTAAGAGGTTGTTGGAATTGTCCTCCAGCAATTAAACCTAATACGTGAGCTGCATCGTACATGATTTTTGCACCGACTTCGTCAGCTGCTTCACGAGCTTCTTTAACTGGGTGAGGGAATAAGAATAAACTTCCTCCGAATAAGATGATTTCTGGTTTTTCTTCTAAGATTTTCTTATTCATTGCGTCAATATCAATGTTCATTACATTTTGGTCTAATGGGTGGAAAACAGTTTTTAATCCACGAATACCTGCTGCACTAACGTCAGCGTGAGAAATGTGACCTCCGGAAGGAACTTCCAAAGCCATTACTTTTTCACCAGGTTTTGCAAATCCGAAGAATGCTGCGAGGTTTGCAGTTACACCAGAAACAGGTTGAACGTTTGCATAGTCACAGTCAAATAATTGACAGGAAAGTTTTTTAGTCTTATCTTCAATTAAATCGACGTATTGACATCCTTCATAAAGTCTTTCAAAAGCTTGTCCTTCAGCATATCTGTGAGCAAAATCAGTACATAATGCTTCAGTAACTTCTACACTAGTTACATTTTCAGAAGCAATAAGGTTTATACTGTTTCTCATGTATTGAGTGTGTTCTTTAGCGATATTTTCAAAGTTTAAAATTTCATCTTGATAATTAGTCATTTACTACACCTATTATCCAATTATATATTTATGATTAGATTTTTGTAAATCATTTAATATAACAGTTATGAAAATTACAAAAAAAATTAGTTAAAACAAAAAATAATAAAAAAATAAAAAAAGTAAAAGAAGAAGTTATTTAATTTTTAATATATTTCTTTAAATCTTCAACTTTATCAGTTTCTTCCCATGGAAGACCTTCAATACCAAAGTGGCCGTATTTAGCAGTAGGTTTGTAGGAAGTATCTCTTAAACGTAAAGTTTCAATAATTCCATCAGGAGTTAATCTGAAGTTTTCACGTACAATTTCTTCAAAGGTTAAATCTCCAATGTCTGCTCCGGTTCCAAAGGTATCTACCATAACAGAAGTAGGTTCTGCAACACCAATTGCGTAGGATAATTGGATTTCACATTTGGATGCAAGTCCACTAGCAACAATGTTTTTAGCAATGTATCTTGCCATGTAACAAGCACTTCTATCTACTTTAGTACAGTCTTTACCTGAGAATGCTCCTCCACCGTGGCGAGCATATCCACCGTAGGTATCAACGATGATTTTACGTCCGGTTAATCCTGCATCTCCGTGAGGACCACCGATTTCAAATTTACCGGTTGGGTTGATGTGCTCTTTGGTGTTTTCAGTCATTAATTCTTGAGGAATAATAACTTTAAAGAGTTTTTCACGGATATCTTCTTTTAATTGTTCTTGGTTATCAGACATGGTTTCGTCATGCTGGGTTGATAATACTACTGCATCAAGAGAGATAACATTTCCATCTTTATCATAATTTACAGATACTTGAGCTTTACCGTCAGGTCTTAAGTATGGAAGTTCTCCGGATTCTCTAAGTTCTGTTAATTTATTAGTTAATCTACGAGCAAGATCAATTGGGAAAGGCATTAAGGATTCGGTTTCATTAGTTGCAAAACCAAACATCATTCCTTGGTCTCCAGCTCCAGTTTCATCATCTCCACGATCTACACCTTGATTAATGTCTGCAGATTGTTCATGAAGCCTGTTTTGAATCTCACAACTATGACCATCGAATTTCAAATCAGGATTGTTATAACCAATTTCAACAAGTGTATCTCTTATGATTTGCTCAATTTCCTCTTTTGAAATACTAACTGAAGAGGTTATTTCACCAAATACCATACAAAAATCAGTAGTTAAACAAGTTTCACATGCAACATGTGCGTTTTTGTCTTTTGCCATATATGCATCTAAGATTGCATCAGAAACAATATCTGCAATTTTATCAGGGTGTCCCTGAGTTACTGATTCTGATGTAAATGTCCTATATATTTCATTCATAGTATCACCAATAATCATTGATAAATTCGTATTGTAATCATATAAATTTTTCGAAAATATCACGATTTTAATTAATATGTATAAAATATGTCTTAAATCTTATAAATAAATTATTAAAAATTTATGTAAAAAATAGCTATAAAATTAGAAAAAGTTACTAAAAAAAATAAAAAAAAGAAATAGAGAAAAAATCTCTATATCTATTTACCTAAGTCTTCAAGAGCAGCACTGATTTGTGCCATAATTTGCTCGGTTTTGAAGTGTTGTTGGTTCATTGCACCAGATGGACATGCACCTACACAAGTACCACATCCTTTACATAATGCGGAGTTAATTTGTGCAAATTCTTTTCCACCTACACCGTGTGCGATACCAATAGCTCCGTATGGACATAATTCAACACATACTTCACAAGCACCACAAATAGCTTCATCGTTAGCTGCAATAATAGGTTCGATTTCTACTTGACCTTGAGCCATTGGGATAGCTGCTCTGGATGCTGCAGCTGAACCTTGAGCTACGGAGTCAGGAATATCTTTAGGACCTTGTGCTACACCAGCAATGTAAACACCGTCAGTTAAGGTGTCAACAGGTCTGAGTTTAGGGTGAGCTTCCATGTAGAATCCGTCTGCGGATTTGGAAACACCTAAGGTTTGTCTGAGTTCGTCAGATCCTTCAGCGTGTTCAAGACCTACGCTTAATACAACTAAGTCGTAAGTGTATTCAGTTACTTTACCGAGTAAAGTATCTTCTGCTCTGATAGTTAAGGTTAAGTCATCGTTTTCGAAGATTTGTGCAGGTTTACCTCTGATGAATTCAATTCCGTATTTTTCTTGAGAGGTTTTGTAGAACTCTTCGTATCCTTTACCGAATGCACGGATATCCATGTAGTAACAAGTTACTTCGGTGTCAGGTTCGTGATCAATACATAATTGAGCGTTTTTCATAGAGTACATACAACATACTCTGGAACAGTAAGGTTTACCGATAGTTTCATCTCTGGAACCGACACAGTGGATGAATGCTACACGTTTAGGTTCAAGACCATCGGAAGGTTTGATTACGTGTCCACCAGTAGGACCGGATGCGTTAATCATCCTTTCAATTTCCATAGCGGTAATTACGTTAGTGTAACGTCCGTATCCGTATTGGTAAATTCCAGATGGGTCGAATGGGTCGTAACCGATTGCTGCTACAATAGTACCAACTTCTAATTCGATTTCAGAAGCTTCTTGGTTGTGGTCGATAGCGTCAGGTCCACAAGCTTGGGTACATAACATACATTCAATACAGTAATCTTTGTCAATAGTTGCACATAATGGTACAGCTTGAGGGAATGGGATGTATGCAGCTTTAACCATACCTACACCTTCGTCGTAGTAGTTAGGGATTTCGATAGGACAAGCTTCTACACATGCTCCACATCCGGTACAAAGATCTTCATCAACATATCTAGCTTTTTTCTCTACTTTTACAGTGAAGTTACCGATGTATCCGTCAACTTCTTTTACTTCTGCGTAGGAAATTAATTCGATGTTTTCGTGTTTTGCACAGTCTACCATTTTAGGTGCTAAAATACACATTGAACAGTCAAGAGTAGGGAAAGTTTTATCTAATTGTCCCATTCTTCCACCAATGGTTGGGTTTCTTTCTACCATGTAGGTTTTGAATCCCATATCACCTAAATCTAATGCGGTTTGGATACCACATACTCCACCACCGATAACTAATGCTTTGTCATCTACTGCTACTTTGGTAGCTTCTAATGGTTCGAGTAATCTTGCTTTTGCAATAGCCATACGTACTAAATCTTTAGCTTTTTCGGTAGCTGCTTCTGGTTCATCCATGTGTACCCAAGAGTCTTGTTCTCTTAAGTTAGCAGATTCAAATAAGAATTTGTTTAATCCAGCTTCTTCTACACATCTACGGAAAGTAGGTTCGTGAAGACGAGGAGAACATGCTGCAACAACAATTCTGTTTAAGTTTTTCTCTTTGATATCTTCTTGGATCATTGCTTGACCTGGGTCAGAACACATGTATTTGTAGTCAGTTGAGTGAACTACGTTTGGTAAATCTTTAGCGTATTCTGCAACAGTAGGACAGTCTACGACTCCACCAACGTTTACACCACAGTGACAGACGTAAACACCAATCCTTAATTCTTCGTTATTATCTTTCATATTTTCTGCCATATAATTCACCTTGTACAAGTCGTGAAAAATATCTAATATATATAAAAAATTGCAATTTTAAAAACAGTAGTAAAATTTTACATAGTATTAGATAATATTTATGTAGTAAAAACACTCTTATAAAGATTTCTATAAAACATTTAGAGTAACGTTTATATATGATGAACTAAAATATTTGAAAAATTAAGAGCAATAAATAAATTAAGAATAAAACACTTTATTAAAGTCAAATAAAGAACAAATATTAATTTTTAATAGGAATAAAAGAAAAATAATTGAAAAAAAAATTAATTTTTATCTATACAAACGAAATGATAATAGGTAGTGTAATCAAAGAGATTACAGTGTTGATAAATATACAATCAGAGGTTAATTCATAATCTAAATCATATGTGATTGCTAGTAACAAAGCAAGCATTGCTGATGGCATTGCTGATTCAATAATTAATACTTTAAACTGTAAATCAACTATACCCAACATTTTTGCAATTAAAAATGTAATAGCCGGAAGAATCATTAATTTCATAGCTGATGTAAACACGATCATTGATTTACTTCTCTTTAAAGCTGAAAAATCAATGGAAAGTCCTAAAGTAATCATAATTAAAGGAATTGCACCCTGTCCCAAATAGGAAATAGTATTATCTAAAACACTTCCAATTGGTATATTTAAAAAATTAAATATTAAACCTAAAATAACGGACCATAAAGATGGGAATAACAATGTTTTAACAACAGCACTTTTTAGTGTTCCTCCAAACTTCAAAATCAAGACAAATGATAAAACTAAAAATATACCTAATGTCGATACATCACAAAATATAGCTCTTAAAAGTCCTTCCTGACCAAAAATACCTAAATTAATCGGATATCCCATAAAAGCTGTGTTAGCTATTACTAAACAAACCAATATACTCCAGATTTTTTTATCATCATAATGCAATCTTTTCAAAATTAAATAAGAGATAACACCAATAATAAGAGATGAAAACATTATAATGCAGGGCAATACACACAATTGAGAAAATTGAGATAATTCAGCATTATAAACTGCATTAAAAATCATACATGGCATTAAAACATACATTACTATTTTATTAAGAATATCTCCATCATTTGCTGATAGGAAATCTATTCTTTTAAGAGTATAACCTACAGCAATCATTATAATGATTGAAAAAATAGTAATTGATATTGCATTCATAAAAAAAGTATTAATGTTTATAATATTTAAAATTTACTGAAAAAAATAAGAAAATAGAGTTAGTTATTTAACTAACAATACCTTCGCTAGTAATTTTGAATACACATTCACCTTCAGGTAAGTGAGGTGAGTCTACTAAACGTGCAATTCTTTTTCCAGCCAAACCTTTTTTAAGCCAGATTCTGTAAGTAGAAGCGTGTCCTAAAACGTGTCCACCAATAGCTTTTGTTGGGCTTCCAAAGAAGGAATCAGGTTTAGCTTGAACTTGGTTTGTAATAAATACAGCAACATTGTAAGTATTAGCAATTTGTTGAAGAGAATGTAAATGTTGGTTTAATTTTTGTTGTCTTACTGCTAAAGACTCTCTTCCAACATATTCTGCTCTGAAATGAGCCATTAAAGAGTCAACAATAACTAATTTAACATTTTTACCATTTTGAATTAAATCATTGATTTTATCAACCATTAAGATTTGGTGAGAAGAGTTGAATGCACGAGCAACATGGATTCTTCCTAAAACTTCTTCAACATCTAATTCAAAACCTTCAGCAATTTGTCTGATTCTTTCAGGACGGAATGTGTTTTCAGTATCCACAAATACACATTCACCATCAAGACCACCTAATTCTTCAGGTAATTGAACAGTTACAGCTAATTCATGAGAAATTTGACTTTTACCAGATCCAAATTCACCAAATACTTCAGTAATAGATTGAGTTTCAATTCCACCGCCGATTAAATCATTGAACTCTTGACTACCAACAGTAATATGTCCAACATCTTTTCTTCTTTCATCAACTTCCAATGCAGTTTCAAAATCAATGTTTTCAGATTTACGAGCAGCTTCAATAACTTTTTCAGCAACACCTTCACCGATTTCTGCTTTTACAGATAATTCTTTAGCAGTAGCGGTTGCTAATCTCATCATATCTGCAAATCCTGCATCCCTTAATTTTTCTGCGGTTTTTTCTCCAACACCTGGTAAATCATTTAATTCAACCATAATTCTCATTCCTTTTGTTTATTTAATAGTATTTTGATAAAATTTTCTTAGGATTTAACCTATTTTCTTCGTTATAATCATCGAAACTTACATTAGCTAAAATTTCAATAGTAAGACCTTCTAAATCTTCAAGTTTGTCTTCAATTCCGTAACCATCATCAACAATGCTGATAATTTCTTCTTTGTTCATTCCAATCAATTCTTCAGCTAAATTATCGAAGAAAGTGACTTTAATTGAACCAGTATCATCTTCAATCCTTAAAGGAACCATGAGAAGATATTTAGGATCATCGAATACATGACCACAGTAATCACAGATATATTCATCTTCTGTTTCTTCTACGGTTTTTCCACAAGCAGGACATCTTTTACGGATAACTCTATCAGCTTCCACATCATGGATAGTACCTGTTACACAAACATTAACATCATCTTCAGTTAATGATTCGATAGGTTTAGGAACGTAAATTACTTCCATTAATTCATCTTGTGAAGGTAATCTTTCAAGTTCGTTTTCATTTGGTTCTAAAATTGCAGTGCTTCTATTAACAACAGCTTCAATACGGTTGTCTCTGTCTAAATCGAAACGAGGATTTTGTAATTTAATTGCTTGACCCATTTCAAATTCTCTTTGAGCATTGTCATCCCATAAGACAATTCTAATAGAACCAGTTTCATCTGCAATTTCAATATTTCTTACAGCACCAGTATCCCCATTGTCTCTTTCAAATGTACGAACATCGTTTAATTCAATGACACGACCTATGATAATGACATCAGTATCATCTTCATCGATCTCTTCAATTTTCTTATAATCATATAATGCTTTTTCTAATGTAGCTAATTCTGGTATAAACATTGCAGAAGCTTGTTCTTCAGATAATTTAATAAGACGAGCTCCACTACCAATATTTAAGTCTACACTATACATTCCTAATCTGGTTCTTGCATTTTCAATTTGGTATGCGTCTCCAACGAGATATTCTTCTTCAGCACGTTCATTCCATAAGGATAATCTGACTTTACCGGATTCATCAGCAAAGGTTAATGAACGTACGATTCCAATACTTCCATCATCTCTTTGGAATTCATTAGTATCATCTACAGAAAGGATTCTTCCAACAACATCAAGTTCAATTCCATCATCATCAATAGTGTAAATTTCACCAATAGGAACTGGTCTTAATTGTTCTCTTAAATCATTGAATGCATCTAAATCTTCCATAGATAAGTTTTCAGGGTTAATAGTAATTTGAGTATTAAAGTTAGTATTCATTGAGTATTGGCTTTGAGTATATTCATCAAATCTTACAGTACCGCCAATAATTTTTATGATATCTCCTTTGTTAATTGGTAATTGAGTGTCATCTCCCCATAATGTAACTCTAATCTCACCGGTTGTATCTCTAACATCAAAGTTTCTTAAACAACCTTCAGAACCATCAGTTTTTCTTGTAAATGTTTTGATATCTTGAAGTCTTGAAACAATTCCTTTAATTGAAACATCTTGTGCTTCAGATAAGTCTCCAATAAGTGAGAATTCATGTGTAACTTCAGGAACGTCGAAATCACCTTTGATAATCCTACCGTCCCAATGGGTTAATGACATTTCACTTTCGCCATCCCTGTTCATTCTTTCACGGGCTTGAGCTTGGATAATTTTAACTGTGTCACCATCTTCAAGACCTAAGTCTTGGATTAATTCAACATTCTTATTCCATAATGTGTAAGTAATTTTACCGGAATAATCTTGTAAATCAATAGATGCAACTTTTCCTTGCTTACCATTCTTTTCGTAGGATCTAACAGTTGAAATTCTAACGATTCTAGCAATAATATTAACTTTAGTATCGCCTTGGATATCTGCAATATCTGTGATATCTTCAACATATTCCGGATATTTTGAAGGGTCTTCATCTAAATGAATAAGGGTGGATCTTTGTCTTAAATTACCTTCAAGACCTGAATATCCTTCTTTAATATCTACACCTTTAATTTGGATAATTTCTCCTTCGTTAACATTCTTAAGAAGCTTGATATTTTGAGTCCAGAATACTGTTCTAATTGTACCAGTGTTATCTTTTAATTCCACATTACAGACTTGTCCACTTTGTCCTTTACGTGTTTTAAATGACCTTGGGTTTGAAATGGAAATTACTCTACCGGAAACTGTTGCATCTTTCATATCTTTTTCAAGTTTATCGATAGTGTCAGCAGCATAATCAGGCTGTTCAGAGATTACTTCAATTTCTTCGTTGACATATTCACCTACTACCATTTCAGCAAATGTTTCTTCACTCATAAATGAAGCATGCTCATTTTTACTTTTATAATAATCCATTCTATTCAAAAAGTCTTCTGGTGAAATCTTATCTTTAACTTTATTATAATATTCTAAGATTTCAGCACTCATTTCTACTCTCGCTTCGTCACCGGATTCATCAGATGATTCATCATCGACACCATATTTTTCTAAAATAATATGAGCGGCATCTACTTCATCATAAAGATCATTTTCCATGAGAATTTCATCTATTTGTGCTTTAAATTCTTCTTCAGAAAGTTGATCGCTAATTTTTTCATATAAATTTATAATTTCTTCTTGCATACCAAACCCCTCATTGAAAAGTTAATTATTATTTTATAACTAGAATGTATATAAAAATTATTAGAGAGAGCATTTGAAAAGTAATGCATATACTAAAATTAAAAATAAATTAATAAAAATATTTCTTAAGTGCATCTATGTTAAAAAGTGAAAAAAAGTTAATATGCATTATGATTTTTCTTTAATACAGTTTTAATCATAATACCTAAGTCTAAACCTAAATGCCAGTTTTCTACATATTCAATATCATATTCAATACGTTTTTTAATTGAGGTATCTCCACGACAACCATGAATTTGAGCCCAACCAGTTAATCCAGGTCTAACTTGATGTTTAACCATGTATTTAGGAACAGTTTCCTTGAATTGTTTAACAAAATATGGTCTTTCAGGTCTTGGACCTACAACACTCATATCACCTTTCACTACATTGAAAAATTGAGGTAATTCATCAATACTGGTTTTTCTTATAATTTCCCCAACTTTGGTTTTTCTTGGGTCATCTTTTGTTGTCCATTCAGACTTTTCCTCATCAGGGTCTTGGACTTTCATACTACGGAATTTATACATCATGAAAGGTTTACCGTTATGACCTATTCTTTCCTGTTTGAATATAATAGGTCCTTTGGAAGACAATTTAATTGCAATAGCAGTTATTAACATGATTGGTGATGTAATAATAATTGCAATTATTGATATGATGTAGTCTGAGAGATATTTCAAGAATTTATTGAAATCATCATCTAAAGGAACATATCTGATATTAATAATAGGAATGTCATCAACCATATCTACAGAAGGCTGAGCAGGGAAATATCTGATATAATCAGGAATAATCTCCGCTTTAATTCCAACTCTCTCACAGCTTTCCACAAGATCATTGATTTTATCATAATATTGTAAAGGAATAGCTAAAACAACTCTGTCAAATCTGTTTTTATCAAGAATTGCATCAATATCTGAAAAAGATCCAATGATACTGCTTCCTTCAATTTCACGTCCAATATGATCTTGGCGTCCTAAAAAACCACTTACAACAAATCCCATATATGGATTTTCACGAATCTTACGTGCAAATTTGAAAGCTAGTTCATTATCTCCAACAATGAGAATATGCTTAATATTTTTGTTGTTAATGCGTATTCTTCTTAAAAAAGCCCTGATTGTAAATCTTTCAATGATTGCAAAGAAAGTTGAAATCATAGCTAATAAAATCAACATAATCCTTGAAAAGTTAGGTTGATTTATGATAAACAAAATTGACACTAATACAATAAATGCAACAATGTTTACCTTAATTAATTGGGTAGCTTCTGAAAATATATTTTTATAAGTTCTACGGGGCTTATAAAGGCCAAACGCGAAATATAAAATTAAATAAACAGGAATTATTGCAAAAGCAAAGAATAAAAAATAACTTACAAATCCTAAATGTCCTCCAAGAGGTCCAAAAAGAGTAGTTTTGAATCTTAACCATAAAGAACAAAGAAGTGCCAATGCAATAACTAAAACATCAATTAAAACCAATGTTAAATTCAATAATTTTTGGTTTTCTTTAATCATTAAACTACCCCCAAACTGATTAATATTAATTATTTGAATTTAATAATTATTTAATCTTTCTTTTTAAATAAATTTAAAAATAGCTTTAAAATACATAAAACAGCAATCCCAATATAGACTACAATATTGACTATAAATGAAGACTCGTCTGCATGATGTTTTTTATAATAAATGTACATTGCTCTGTAAAACTCATAAATCAATTTGGATTTTTGTTTTTTACTGCTTGCACCTTTTAAATGGGTAATTTTAGATTCTCCATAGTAGATAATCTTCCAGCCTGCTTTTTTAATCCTATAACAAAGGTCAATATCTTCACCATACATGAAAAATGTTTCATCAAGAAAACCTGACTGGTTTAGTGCCTCACTTCTCATAAACATAAATGCTCCGGTAAGACAGTCAATTTCATAGATTTCATCATCAGGAAGATTATCTAAGTTATAGTCATTGTCTTTGCTTTTTGTTGGAATATGAAACAATCTGAAAAATGAATTTTTAACGTTTGGAAAACTCCTTTTACATGCTTTGTCAAGTTCACCGTTTTCTAAAACAACTCTGCATCCGCATGCACCGACATCTTCATGATTTTCCATATAGTTGTAGATGTTATTTAATGTATTTTCCCAAACAATTGTATCTGAATTTAAAAGAAGAACATATTTACCTTTTGCAATCCTTAAAGCCTGATTATTTCCTGCTGCAAAACCGTTATTTTCTTTTGATGCAATAAATGTTACTTTATCGCCAAAATATTCTTTTAGCTTTGCAAGGCTATCGTCACTGGATGCATTGTCAACTACCAAAATCTCATATTCAAATGAACATTCATTTTCAAAAATAGAATTAATAGTATTTTTTGTTAGTTCAAATGTTTGATAGTTTACAATTACGACTGAAAGGTCCATATTAATCATCTTTTTAAAAATTTAATAGTGTTTATTATTAATCTGAATTCAAGTTTAAAATAGTTTTTTGTATTTTTGGATTCAAATTTAACCTTATCTATCTTACTTCTAGTAGATAATCCTTCACGTAACCCAGCCATGTAAGTTTTACCAAAGCCTTTTTTGCAAAAGAATATGTATTTAATTAAAAATCCTAAAAACAGGAAAACAAAATTTAGAATTTTTAGTGGAATTGGAATATTTTTATAAACTACCCATACATTATTACGGGCCGCTAATTTGACCTTGAATTCATTATATCTGCTTCCTGAAGTTGCACTTCCAATATGATAAACAATAGCTTCAGGACATAAAAGGTTTCTATATCCGTTAATCCTTGATCTAATAGCTAAATCAACATCTTCCATATATGCAAAGAAGTTATCATCAAATAAACCTATTTCTTCTAAAATTGATTTATTATACATTGCAGCTCCAGCACAGCTTGAAAAAATATCTCTTACTTCAACATATTCACTGGATTTATGATTTTCCCCTACTTTTTTAGTCCATGCAAGAAGATTGTATTCATCCCCTACATCATCAATTAAGTCTTTATTGTTATATTGAAGCATTTTAGCCTGAACTGAGAAAATATCATCGCTGGAAGTTATTAAATCGATTAATTTTTTAATTGATCCTTTTTTAATTTCTGTATCATTGTTAATTGAAAATATAAGACTGTTTTTAGCTTTTCTTATCCCCTGGTTAACCGCTGGTGAAAAACCTACATTTTCTTTGTTTTCAATTAAAACCAACGGGAAATTGAACTTATTATTTTTAAGATAGTCAATACTAGAGTCACTAGACCCGTTATCTATAATGATAACTTCACCAATATACTCACTATCTTCATTAAGGGACTCTAAGAATGTTTTTAAAAATCTTTCCCCATTATAATTAGGTGTAACAACAGAAACTTTCATATTAATCAATTGAATTTTTAAGTTTTTTCCATATTTTATAATAATTCTTTGGACTTAATAAGAATAACTTTATTTTAAGTTTGAATTTAGAATCTCCTTCAAACTTGGATAATTTTGTAAATAAGTCTAATTCTTTCATTTGTGAGAGTACTTCATCAAAATCATAATTGTTTACAAAAAAATAATTCATATTTCCAAAAATAGCTTTTGGTATTCTTGATGTTATTATTAAATCAGCTAATTCATCTTTTCCGTGCTTTTTGTAGTATTTTGCTAAATTTTCAAATACATCTACAATATAAAAACGTCTGAAATTAGATGTTCTAATAGCTGAATTCTCATGCTGGATATAACAGTATGTTGCTTCATTACTAATGGAAATAACATCTCCAAAAACTAATGCTTTAAGTGCAAACTCTGTATCTTCACCATATACAACATCTGGTGTGAATCTGATATTATTCTCATCAATAATACTTTTTTTATACATTAACTGACAAAATGAGAAAGGAATTTCCATATTCAATTCCATTTTTATAAAATCTTCACAAGAAATTGATTGAGTTTCAAACTTGTAAGGATTAGAAATATTATTTTTTTCTTTTTTAACTAACTGTACTAAACTGAAATCAGTTTTTCCATTGTATAATTCTGATAAATGATTTTTTTGTATATAATCATCTGCGTCAACAAAAACAATATATTCACCACGTGCAAGTTCAATTCCACGATTTCTTGCACAGCTTACACCATAATTATCCTGGTGAACTATATTGTGACTTATATTTGATTTGGATAATTTTTCTTCAATTATTTCAAGACTGTTGTCGCTAGAGCCATCATCTATGACAATAACTTCAAAATCCTCAAAATCCTGATTAATTATTGAATCAAGTGTGGTACCTATATACTCACAACTATTATAAACTGGAACGATTACACTAACCTTAATATTATCCATTTTATCAGCCATTATTTTAATAGAAAGTCGATAACTCTTTTAGATGAATCACCATCAATTACATCAAATTGTGTCTTAGTAAATTCAGATATTTTGCTTTTATCAAATTCCTCATTTTTAATTACATTTATTAATTCATCAGAGGTATAAACAATTGGTCCTGGAACGGTTTTTTCAAAATCATAGTAAAATCCACGTTCATTTGACAAATAGCTATCCAAATCATATGTGAAAAATATAGCAGGCTTATCCAAAGCCACAAATTCTATCATAATAGACGAATAATCAGTAATTAAGATATCACTTATAAGCATTAATTCCTGTTCACTTTCATAATTACTTGCATCAATATAGCTTCCTTTGGATATAATATCCTCTTTGTAGAAGTCTTTGATTTTAGGGTGAAGTCTTAAGGATAAAACATACTCATCACCTAAAACACGGTTAAATTCATCTAAATTCAAGTAATTAAATACATTATTGTATTTTTCATCATCTCTAAATGTTGGAGCATACAATACAATTTTCTTATCTGTTGGGAAATTGTTGTCTTTTAAAAATTTTGATTTTAATTTGTCTACATCATGATTTTCAAAATAGTAGTCCATACGAGGAAGGCCTAATGATTTAATTTTACTCTCAGATATCTGGAAAGCTTCCTTATAATATTTTTTAACATTATTTGAAGTGACAATTAAATAATCTGTTTTATTAGAGATTTTTTCAAGAATTTCTCTGCTTTGAATATCTACAGATCCTCCGAACTTCTTAGAAGCACCTGGAGCATGCCATAACTGAACAACAACAGTTTCAGGATTGAAATTCATAAAAGCAAGCGGGAAAAAATTGTCATTTAGGAATATGAATTTTGAACTAGAGAGCTTTTTGAAACTACTAATAGAAAATTTATCCTTGTAAAAATAGTGAAAATCAAAGTTTCCACGATTCTCAAATTCCTTTTTAATATAATCTAAGTTACCTTTAAAGGATTCTTTTGAATCAATGATAAATGAAACTTTGTTATTATTAATTTTGGTGCTTTTAAATAAATTAAATAAAGCACCATAAAATTTATGGGCTATATAACTCATATTAAATTACTTAAAATAATACTCCAGACTCAATCATAGATTTAATACCTAAAATGAAAATTGCAAGTCCACCAGCGAAATTAATGTAACGAGCATATTTCATTGCAATTTTGGTACCAAATGTTCCAATTGCAAGCCAAGCACAAACAGCAATTAAACTTAAAATACCAAGAACAAAAGGATTAACGTGAGCAACAACACCTTGAGCAGCTAAAATTAAATTCTCGATATTTCCAAAAATTAATAATCCTGCGAATTGTTTTAATTCATCCATTCTAATCGCCTCTTATTGACTCAATCATTGCTTGAGCACCTAAAATGAAAATTGCTAAACCACCAATAAAATCAATTAACGGTGCATATTGAATAAACATACCAGTTGCAAAAGTACCAATGAATAACCAGATACATACACAAACTATACTTGCAACACCTAATTTAACAGGATTTACTCCTGCAACAACTCCCTGAGAGGATAATACTAAATTCTCAATGTTTCCAAAAATAATTAAACCTAAAAAGGGCAAATACTGCTCTAACATACTCACCATTCCTCCAAATAATTTAATAAAACATTATTTCCTACTTATCTTAATAAGATTAATAAAATATATAAAATTATCCTAAATTTACAAAATAACTAAATCTTAAAAAATAATGAAAAATTAGTGAACTGGTTTAAAATTAAAAACAATAAGGAACCATATCACAAAAAAATTAAAAAAAGTTTTCAAAACAGATAAAAAAAGAGGTAAGTTTCAAGTGTAAAAATTATCTGCATGAATACATTTTTTCATAATACTCTTTATATTCGCCACTTTTGATTTGATTGGTCCAGTTTTGATTATCCAAGTACCATTGGATTGTCTGTTCAATACCAACGTCAAATGAATACTTTGGGCTCCAACCAAGGTCATTTTGGATTTTATTTGAGTCAATTGCATAGCGTCTGTCATGACCCAATCTATCGGTTACAAATTCAATTAATGACTCATCTTTGTCTAATTGGCTTAAAATTAATTTAACAATTTCGATATTTTGTTTTTCGTTATTTCCACCAATATTATAAACTTCACCAAGCTTACCATCGTGAAGAACCAAATCAATAGCTTGACAGTGGTCATAGACATGTAACCAATCTCTTACATTCTTACCATCGCCATATACTGGAAGTTTTTTATCCTCCAATGCGTTTGAAATCATTAATGGAATAAGTTTTTCCGGAAACTGGAAAGGACCATAGTTATTAGAACAGCGAGTAATATTTATCGGTAAACCAAATGTTTCACCATAAGATCGGGTAATTAAATCTCCACTTGCTTTTGAAGCAGAATATGGACTGTTTGGCTGTAAAGGAGTAGTTTCTTTGAAGTATCCTGTTTTTCCTAAGCTTCCATAAACTTCATCTGTTGAAATCTGAATATATTTTTCAACACCATACTGTTTAGCTGCATTTAACAAAACCTGTGTTCCCAAAACATTTGATTTAATAAAGATTTCAGGATCACTAATACTTCTGTCAACATGACTCTCAGCAGCAAAATTAATAACATAATCTGATTTTTCAACCAGTTCATCAACTACTGCTTTATCACAAATGTTTCCTTTAACAAAAGAATAGTTATCCTTATTTTCTATATCCTTTAAGTTTTCAAGGTTTCCACAGTATGTTAAATCATCTAAGTTAATAATTTCATATTCAGAGTATTTATTGACCATATATCTGATAAAATTACTTCCAATAAACCCTGCTCCACCGGTAACAAGTATTCTTGACATGAAAATCACTCATATTTAATTTGAGATTGCTTAAAGCTTAGCCATTGTTTATCCTTTTCGGATAAAATTACTTCATCAATTCCATCTAATGGCCAGTCAATAGCAATATCTTCATCATCCCATTTAATTCCACTTTCATCTTCGCCGTGATAGAATTCTGTACATTTATACACGAATTCAGCTTCATCAGACAATACTAAAAATCCATGAGCAAATTTAGGAGGAATATACAATTGTCTTTTATTTTCATCAGACAAGATAGCTCCAAACCATTTACCATAAGTTGGAGAGTCAGCTCTTAAATCAACACCAACATCAAAGACTTCTCCCTTAATAACACGGACTAATTTGCCCTGAGGGTATTTTACTTGCAAGTGTAAGCCTCTTAATACTCCTTTAGTTGATTTTGATTGATTATCCTGAACAAATGTCAAGTCATAACCAGCATCCTTAAATTCCTGTTCATGGTATGTTTCCATAAAATATCCTCTGTCATCTTCAAAAACAGTAGGTTCTACCATAAACATTCCATCAATGTCTGTTTTTATAAAATTAAATTTTCCCATAAAACTCACTTTTTAGCTAAATTAAATAAATATTCGCCATAATCTGTTTTTTTAAGTTCTTCTGCAGTTTCAAGTAATTGCTCTTTTGTGATATATCCTTTATAATAAGCAATCTCTTCAAGACATGCAATGTATAATCCCTGTCTTTTTTGAATTGTTTCAATGAAGTTTGCAGCTTCCAGAAGTCCTTCATGAGTTCCTGTATCAAGCCAGGCCATTCCTCTTCCCAATAGCTCAACTTTAAGCTTTCCACGTTTTAAATACTCTTCATTAATTGAAGTTATTTCAACTTCACCTCTTGGGGAAGGTTCAACGTTTTTGGCAATTTCAATTACATCGTTATCATAGAAATAAAGCCCAGGAACAATATAATTTGATTTAGGATTTTCAGGTTTTTCTTCAACTGAAATTACATTCCACTCCTTATCAAATTCAACAACACCAAAAGCTTTAGGATTGTTTGTGTAGTATCCGAAAATTACTGCTCCTTCTTCTAGTTTAGTTGCCCTTTCAAGGATTTCTGTAAATCTGTGTCCATGAAATACGTTATCTCCTAAAATTAAAGCAACATTATCATCACCAATAAATTCTTCACCAATGATAAATGCTTCAGCAAGTCCGTTAGGGTCGTCTTGAACAGCATATGAGAATTTAATTCCTAAACTTTCACCGTCACCTAAAAGATCCTTATACATCGGTAAGTCCCTAGGAGTTGAAATAATTAATATTTCCTTAATCCCAGCAAGCATTAAAACAGAAATAGGATAATAAATCATAGGTTTATCATATAAAGGCAATAATTGTTTTGAAACAGCTTTTGTAATAGGATAAAGACGAGTTCCAGAACCTCCTGCAAGTACAATACCTTTCATAATAATCACTTAATCATAATATTATTTTTTATAACTAATATAATTTTAAAAATCAATCAGCTCAATATACTCACTGATTGCATCTTTGTAATTTCTAAGTGGTTTAAATCCTTTATCAGTCCAGTTTTTATTTTCAAGTACTGAATAGCTTGGACGTGGTGCTGGACGGGCAAACTGCTTTGCTGTAACAGGCACTACATTAACATCAACATCTGCAACTTCAAATATATATCTTGCAAATTCACACCAGGAGCAGCTTCCAGAGTTTGTTAAATGATAAACACCATAAAAATCAGTTTCAATAAGCTCACCAATAGCTCTGGCCAAATCTAAAGTGTAGGTAGGTGATCCAACTTCATCATAAACAACAGTTATTTCACTGTGATTTTTAGCAAGTTCAAGCATAGTTTTAGGGAAATTTCTGCCGTTAACACCATATAACCATGCAGTTCTTATAATGAAGTATTCATCAAGAATTTCCTTAATAGCTTGTTCACCTTCAAGTTTTGTTTTTCCATAAACACTTATTGGTCCTGTTTTATCATCTTCTACCCAAGGTCTGTCGTTTTTACCGTTGAAAACATAGTCTGTACTTATATGAACTAAAACACTGCCAGATTGCTTACATGCTAAAGCAAGGTTTCTTACACCTTCTGCATTTACATCATAAGCATGCTGTTTATTTTCTTCACAGCCATCAACATCAGTGTATGCAGCAGAGTTTATTACAATATCAGGTTTTTGGCTTAAAATAAACTCCAAGGTGTGATTTTTATCAGTGATATCCAATGTCTTAGAAGTTGTGAGTATTAGCTCATGCTTATCTGATAAAACTTCTTTTAAGTCAAATCCTAACATTCCATTAGAACCAGTTATTAAAATCTTCATATTACCACTTAAAACTTTAATATTAGTTTTAATAAATATTATATTTATATTTAAAAGGAGTCAAAATTATGAAGGTATGTATTATAGGTCAAGGATATATTGGGTTGCCAACTGCAGCTCTTTTTTCAAAAAGTGACTGTGAAGTTGTTGGAGTAGATATCTCACCGGAAATGGTTGATAATTTAAACAAAGGAATTATTCACATTGAAGAACCGGGAATTGGAGACCTAATTAACGATGCAATAGCTAATAATTCATATTCTGCTAGCTTAACACCTCAAAAAGCAGATGCATTCATTATTACTGTGCCAACACCATACATTGTGGAAAACTATAGCTGTGATTTAAGCTATGTTATTGACGCATGTAACTCAATTTTACCGTTCTTGGAAAAAGGAAATACAGTTATTGTTGAATCTACAATTGCTCCGCTTTCAACTGACGAACAAATAAAACCAATTTTTGAAAAAGCAGGTTTTACTATTGGAAAAGACTTGTTCCTTGCACATTGTCCTGAAAGAGTTCTCCCAGGTCAAATCATGTATGAATTAGTTAACAACAACCGTATTATCGGAGGAGTAACTCCAGAATGTGCTAAAAAAGCTAGTGAAGTATACGGACAATTTGTTGAAGGTGAATTAATACTTACTGAAGCAAAAACTGCTGAACTATCAAAATGTATGGAAAATACTTTTAGAGATGTAAATATTGCACTTGCAAACGAACTTGCCAAAATCTGTGCTGAAATAGGTGTTAATGCATTAGATGTTATTGAAATGGCAAATAAACATCCAAGAGTAAACTTACATTCCCCAGGACCTGGTGTTGGAGGACACTGCCTTGCTATTGACCCATACTTCATTTATGCAAAAGCTCCACAACAAGCAAAAATCATTAAATTAGCAAGAGATATCAATAAATCCATGCCTGATTTCGTATGTGATAATGTAAGAAAAATCATTAAAGAAGGTAAAATAGGTGTTTTAGGCGTTTCTTATAAAGGAAATACTGATGATGACAGAGAAAGTCCCGCATATGAAATTATTTCCAAATTAAGTGATGATTACAACATTATGATTCATGACCCTCATATTGAAAATCCTACCTTTGTAAGCTTTGAAGAAGTTGTAAAAGATAGTGATTTGATTTTAGTGCTTTGTGATCATGATGAATTCAAAGAACTAGACTATGATTTAATTAAAAATAGTATGGAAAATCCAGTTATCTTTGATACAAAAAATATAATAAGAAAAGTCCCATGTGATATTAAATTATATAATTATGGGAACTTATATGAATTAAACTAAAAATTAACAGATTGATCTTGCGGGATTGGTTGACCTTCCCATGCTCTAAGACTAGTCCATGGCGCAGACGGAGATATCCAAAATGCGTCATCCTTGTCCAATCCTAAAGCTAAAAATACAAAACAGCATGAATAAAGTGTTCCTGTATTAACACTATCTTCAGCAACATCAATTTGTGGACCATACAAACCAATATTTAACCATCCTTGTGAAGTAAAATTCTTATTTGATCCAAATTGAGTTTTTAAAACTTTTGTAAGAGCAGCTCTAACCTGTGCAACATCAATGTTTCTTGGTAATATCTTAAGTAATGCAGCTTGAGACATCAAATAGAAAACACCACAACGGTAAGATAAATATTTTCCAAGTAAAGGATAAGTTCCTTCAGGTGAGATAAGTCTTTCAAGTTGAGATGATAATCTTGAAGACCTCATTAATTGAACATCTAAGAATTCACCTTCTTCTAAACCGTATTTTCTCATAACACCTAATATGTCATTAAGCATAGGGTGAATAAATAAACTGTTATAGTAACCTACTTCAAAGTCTTCTCCATCAGAGTATCTTCCATCGCCAATATAGAGTTCATCTCTGAATTTACGAACACCATAAACTAAGCGTTCCTTATCACATTCACCAGTGAATTCTAAAAGAGCAGCTTCAATCATAGAAGTGTATAATAACCAATGATTTTCATAAGGTGCAATAATTCTTGTACTTTTAAGATCACCAATTATTCTAGCCTGTATTTTAATTGGTAAATTATTCCAGATTTGATTTTTAGCTCTGAGTAAACCTTGAGCAAATAAAGCAACATCAACTAAAGATTCTTTAGGTTCTATATCAAAAAGAAAATCATTACTTTTAGGATCAATGGCATTAGAAATAGATTTTAGAGTTAAATAGATATATTTTTCACGAATTTTTCCTTCTTCACTGCCATCTGCACCAAGCTCCAACCAAGGTGCAATTCCATTAAATACTCTTGTAAATGCATCAAAATAAGCAATATTATGATTATCACTAGAAATTGATTCAACAGGCATTTTTTTCTTAAGAGAGTCTTTTGATAAGTTATTTAATATTGGAAAAGCAATTCTTTCTAATGTTGAAATCCAAAACATTCTATCTTCATAGACAGATGGTTTCTCCTCAATTACAGGAGCCTTATTTTTCTTAAATCTTTTAAAAATTGAGTTACTCATACTGTATATTTTTGATATACATATTATATAAATATATTAAAAATCGGCTTTTTAGAAAATAAAGCAATCATTATATATTTTATAATCAATATATATTTATCATTAATAAAGAGGTTTATATTATGCCAACTATGTCAGAAAAAATATTAGCTAAGGCTTCTGGAAATGATAAAGTTGAGGCCGGAGATATTGTTATAGCAGATATTGATATAGCAATGACTCATGATTTAACTGGGCCTCTTTCAGTAGAATCTTTTAATAAAATTGGAGCTGAAGATGTATGGGATCCAACAAAAATTGTTATTCCATTCGACCATCAGGTTCCTGCAGATTCTATCGACTCAGCCAATAATCATATAATAATGAGAAAATTCGTTGAAGAATATAATATTGAAAATTTTTATGATGTTAATGCAGGAGTTTGTCACCAAATTTTACCTGAAAAAGGACATGTAGTTCCTGGGGATGTTATTGTAGGTGCAGACTCACATACTTGTACTCATGGAGCATTAGGTGCATTTTCAACCGGAATTGGATCAACAGATATGGCAATGGTTTTTGCTGAAGGAAACTTATGGTTTAAAGTTCCTGAAACAAACAGATTCAATATTACCGGAAAATTAAAAGAAAATGTCTATGCTAAAGATGTAATTTTAAATATTATTGGCCAAGTAGGCGCTGATGGTTCAACTTACAAAGCTTGTGAATTTGCTGGTGAAACTGTATCTGATATGAGTGTTTCAGACAGAATGGTTTTATGTAATATGGCAATTGAAATGGGTGGAAAAACTGGTTTAGTCGAACCTGACCAAAAAACCATTGATTATGTTGAAAAACGTTCAAACAAACCATATCAAGTATTTAAAACCGATTTAGACTCATCTTCACTTAATATAATTGATATTGATGTAAGTGACTTAGAGCCTCAAATTGCTTGTCCTCACAATGTTGATAACGTGAAACCTGTAAGTGAAGTTGACCAGGAAATCGACCAAGTATTCTTAGGTTCATGTACCAACGGTAGATTAAGTGACTTAAGAGATGCTGCTAAAATCTTAAAAGGTAACAAAGTATCCAAAGGCACTAGAATGCTTGTTATTCCAGCATCACAAGAAATTTACATGAAAGCTTTAGATGAAGGATTAATTAAGATATTCGTTGAAGCAGGAGCTCTTGTATCTGCTCCATGTTGTGGACCATGTCTTGGAGGACACACAGGAATTATCGGACCTGACGAAGTAAGTCTTTCAACTTCAAACAGAAACTTTAAAGGAAGACAAGGAAGTCCTGACGGAAAAGTATTCTTATCCTCTGCTGCTGTTGCGGCTGCTTCAGCAATTGCAGGTAAAATTGTAGCACCAGGTGAATAAAATGAAAGGAACAGCATGGAAATTTGGAGATGATATTGATACCGATATCATTATTCCTGGAAGATATTTGATTTATACTGATGAAGAAAGATTATCTGCTCACTGTATGGAAGGTTTAGACCCTGATTTTGATAAAAAATGTAAAAAAGGAGATTTTATCGTAGGGGGTAAAAACTTTGGTTGCGGATCTTCAAGAGAACATGCTCCAATAGCTCTTAAAGGTTTAGGAGTATCAGCTGTAATTGCTGAGTCTTTTGCAAGAATTTTCTACAGAAACGCTACAAACGTTGGAATTCCACTCTTAGAAGCTCCTGGAATAAGCAAACTTGTAGAAGATGGAGAAGAAATTGAAGTCGATATGGAAAATGCAACCATTACATCCAAAAATGGTGAAAGCATAACATTCAGAAAATTACCTCCATTCATGTTAGAAATTTTAGAACAAGGTGGTTTAATTGAGTACCTCAAAAACAAAAGATAAATACCAGATTGCTGTTGTTCCTGGTGACGGAATCGGAAAAGAAGTAATGGAAGCGGCAATTCATGTTTTAGATGCTTTAGATATCGATTTTGATTATGTTTACGGACAAGCTGGTGACGAATGCCTTGAAAAAACTGGCAGTGCACTTCCTGATGAAACATTAGAAATCATCAGAAATTCAGATGCTTGTTTATTTGGTGCAGCAGGAGAAAGTGCAGCAGACGTTATTGTTAAAATACGCCAAGAAATGAGAATGTTTGCTAACTTAAGACCTGTAAAAGCATATCCTAATACTAATTCCTTATCAGATGACATAGATTTCATGATTGTTCGTGAAAACACTGAAGGATTATACATTGCAAATGAAGAAAGTTACACTGACGATGGAGCTGTTGCAAAGCGTATTATTACACGTGAAGCTGAAGAACGTATTATCGACTATGCATTTAAATATGCAAAAGATAATAATAAAAGTAAAGTAACCGGTGTTCACAAAGCTAACGTTTTAAAGAAAAGTGACGGTTTATTCAAAGACATATTCTATGAAGTTGCTGAGAGATATCCTGAAATTGCAACTGAGGATTACTATGTAGATGCAACTGCAATGTATCTCATAACAAAACCTGAAAGCTTTGATGTAATTGTAACTACAAATCTCTTTGGAGATATACTCTCCGATGAAGGTGCAGGTCTTGTTGGAGGACTTGGATTAATACCATCTGCAAATATTGGTGAAGATGCAGCTTTATTTGAACCTGTTCACGGTTCAGCACCAGATATTGCAGGACAAGGAATTGCTAATCCAATAGCTATGATGCTCTCAGCAGTTATGATGCTTAGACATCTTGGTGAAAATGAAGCAGCAGACAGATTTGATAATGCAATTTTAAAAGTTCTCAGTGACGCTAATATTTTAACTGGCGACTTAGGTGGCTCAGCTACCACTATGGAAGTAGCAGAAGAAGTCAAAAATAACTTATAGAAATGGAGACATACAATGGATTTCAAAAAATTAACAAAAATACAACTCGCAGCACTTTTTATTATATTCATTATGGTAGTGAGTGGGGTTGCTGGATTCCTTCTCATATTATTCAGTAAAGCTATGTAAAAAAAATTATAGAGGTTGATAAAATGGCAAAATATGAAATAGCAGCAGTAGTTGCAGAATTTAACTATGACATCACACAAATGATGTTAGAACTCGCAAAAGCAGAAGCAATGAACAGAGGATGCGAAATTACAAAAGTAGTCGCAGTTCCTGGCGTATTCGATATGCCACTCGTGATTAAAAAATTATTAAAATCTGGAAAATTTGATGCAATTGTTACCTTAGGTGCAGTAATTGAAGGTGCAACTGACCACGATCAAATTGTAGCACAACACGCTTCCCGTAAAATTGCTGATTTAGCATTAGAATACGACACTCCAGTAGCTCTTGGTATTACTGGTCCTGGAATGACCAGATTAGATGCACACAGACGTGTTAAAAACGCTAAAAGTGCAGTTGAAGCAGCTATTAAAATGTGCGACAGATTAAACGAATTAGATGAATAGATGATTATATGGAAATCTTAAAACCTGATGAATTACGAGAAAAATTTGACGATCCTTGGATTGCACCATACCAAAAAGTATTGACAATGGTGGACGGCGATAAAGTAGAACTCGTTGAATACCACCCATGCATTTCAGGTTCCCACTGGTTGTTAAATCAATACAGAAACAATTCTGAATTAATTGATTCTGCATACCGTGATGGTAATAAACATGTTTACAAATGCCATGCAGGTAAAGCACCATTAGACCTTAAAGCAAGTTTTAATGCTGCTGGAATTGATGAAATTGTTATTGACGGCGATGAAGTTAAAATAACACACAGTGGTCTTGCAGGTGCGGGTGTTGGTGCTGGAATGTGCAGAGGAATGGGAGAAGGTGTTAAATACATTGAACTCATTGAAGTTGGAGGAGGATCAAAAGTTGGAAAAGCTACAGTTGTTACTCCAAAACTTGAAAAAGTAGTAATCGGTGTTGATGATACTGACGTTAAAGATGCTGGTGCTACATGGACAATGGCTCATAATTTAGGTGTGGAACTTGCTAATGAAGGTTTTGAATACTTAGACCATATTATTGTTCAATTATACCCACACAATCCACATAAAACCCAAAATTGTGTATCAATTGCTTTAACATTCGCTGTTGAAGAATCTAAAAAAGAAGAATTGATAAACAGAGTCATTGAAATTCTCAAAAGAGATACATTATCCGATAAAACTGCAATTGCTATTTTAGAAGGATTAAGCATTCCTGAAAAATTAAGAGAATATTCAATTGCTACAAAATCCGGAATGATGGATGTTGAAACAGCAGAATCTGTTGCAAAAGAATTAGACATTGAATTGATCGCTGTTACTGGCGAACAAGGAAAAGTTGGTGCTCTTGCTGCATTAGGTCTTTACGATGATGTTGAAGAAGCAGTAAAAGCATATGATAAATAAATCTAAAAGAAATTTTTCTTTTTAGATTTATACTATTTTTTAAAACTAATATCTAAGAAATTATTAGTAAACTGTTTAATTGAAGTAGAATTAGTATCTTCAAATACAATTGTTACATTATGTCCTTCATAATTAAAGGATTTATTTAAATTATTTTTATAATTAAAGGAAGTTAAATAATTTCCATTAAGTGAAATTGAGTAATCTTCATTGTCTTTAAATACTCCAAATGAACTTCCAATTGACTCATTATCTAAAAATATCTCATAGGTAGATGAATTTTTACCAGTAGTAACAATAAATTTCTCTTTAATAGTGGAATTATTTTTTAGGTCCTGATTATGAGTAACAATAGAGTTTTCAAATATCTCTTTTAGGCGACTATTTTGAATTACATTACCATCTTCAAGATGTAGATTCTTTTTAACCTCAAGAGGCAATCTTATAATATCCTGTTCACCAAATCTGGACTCATTAATGTCATAAGTACTGTTATAGATTTTAATTGTATCATTTACATCTACACCTAACGTCATCATAGCATCCGAAGGCATACGTATCTGATTAGTTTCATTTTCAATAGCTGCATCAACAGTGTATGGGCCTCTAACAGAAATTGCACTGTCTCTTGGAGAGTTATCAGCATAAATAATTAAATTACGTGAGTTAGGTTCAATTGATAACACACCATGATCAAAGTTAGCTGCTCCAATAAATGTTGAAATCATTAAAAGCAAAATAATAATTGAAATAATCATTGGAAAATGAATTTTAACAAAAGATTTTATTAAACTGCGTGCAGGTGTCTTTTTAAACATGACAATGGACTTGACAATAACCTTAATAATGTAGAAAACAGCAATTAAAATTCCGATAATGGAGATTATAACTCCAATAGCTAATGGAACATATTTTACAAAGAATATTGTAAATAAACCTAAAATAACCAAGGATAAACCAACAATGGACATTCTAATAAACTGACCAATGTCATCAATCATTGTAACTCTTCCATACTTGTTAGCACGTCCGATAATAGTTCTTACAACCTCATTTGCCATTAAATTCAACTCAGAAAGTGGAGACATATCATGTTCAATAGCTCCAATGTCAACTTCCATAATTGAAATACCTAAAACATCAGCATCGATAACAATACCAACGTCTACACCATAATCACTTTCAAAATTAATTTTCTTTAAGACTTCTTTACGTGCTGCGAATTGACCGCTTAACGGCTGTTCAAATGAAATTTCCGGGAAGAAAAAGTTAAGTAATGGTTTAGCGGTAAGTTCAGTAACACGTCCACTTGCACGGGAGAATTTAGTTTTAGTAATATCGGTTTTTCCTTCTAAAATTGGTTTAATCATTGATTCTACTTTAGCAGAAGTTAAGTTATGGATATCTGCATCAATAAATGCAATAATATCACATTCGGATTGTTTATACCCTGTTTTTAGAGCTTCTCCTTTACCTTTATTGGTTTCATGATTAATTACCTTTGCACCAGCTTTTATTGCTTCAGATTCTGTCTGGTCAGATGAACCATCATTAACCACAATTATCTCATCAACATAAGCTGCTTTCTTTACTACCCCTACAACCTTAGCTACAGTTTCCTCTTCATTATAAGCAGGAATAATAACTGAAACCTTTTTATATTTAGGTTTTTGAGTTTTAATACTCGCAAGTAAAAAAGAAAGAATTACAAAAAACCAATACATTAAAATTCTCCGTTAATAGTCACTATTATAATTACTTTTATTTTTTATAACATATAAATTGTTAATACATGATTTTAAAAAAGAAAGAATTTTAAAAAATACAACTTTCATACCAAATAACCGTCATGCATTTTTTTGATAATCGAGTAAAACTGTATTAAAATAATCAAAATAACATTTTTTAAAAAATAATAAGTTAATGAGCTTAAAAAATAACAAAAATCAAGATTATTACTATAATTATGTTTAAATAACTATATTTTTTTATATGTAATTAATGGTAGTGCTGAAATTACCCATATTTTTGACAAAACAACAAACAATATTACTGTAGTATACAAAGGAACCAATTATAAAACTTCAAATGCAACTGCAACTATTGAGATTGGAGTTTTAGATATCACTTTAGACTCAAACATCGCTCAAGACCTAAATAAAGTTGTTATTAATATTACAGCAAATCATGAAATAACTGATTATGTAACCGTTTCAATTAATGAACAAAAATATAACATCTTATTAGTAAATGGAAAATCTAGTTTAATTTTAAATGAAGTAGATCCTAGAAATTACAATGTAAAAATAGGTTTAAACAATAGTGAAATTTACAATAGTGAATTTATTACTGGTAACTTTACAATCAGCGTTATTACCACTAAAATTCAATCAGATAATTTAATTACAGATGACTTTAGTGGCGAAGTATACAAAATTACTTTAGTTAATAAAAGTGGAGATCCAATAGCTTATAAAAATGTTAAATTTATAATTAACGAAACTGTCTACACAGCCAGAACAAATGCTTTGGGAGTTGCTTCAATACCAATAAACCTAGACGGTGGAGAATACATAGTTGTTAGCGTATTTAAAGGCGATGATGATTATGTTGCAAGTGAAGCAATTAACACAATCAAAGTAAAAAGTAAAATTAACATCACTTTAGACATTACCCAAATAAGCAACACAGTTATTATAAAAATTGAATTAAACAAAACAGTTAATGAGTTAATTACTGTTAAAGTGAATAATAACACCTATACTGTTTATACTGAAAATGGAATTGGTAATTTAGAGTTAAATAATCTAGATAACAATGTCTATTACATTACAGCTACATTGGAAAATGATAACGACTTTATTTTCAACAGTACTTCAGCATCATTTGAAATTGATATGAGTAATGTGACTATTATTGCAAATAACTTAAATACAAGTGATTTAAGCGGTGAAAAATACTCCATTACATTAATTGATGAAAATAACAATCCAATAGCTGGAAAAGAAATAGTATTTGAATTAAATGGTGAGTCATATCTTGCTACTACTGATATTAATGGTATAGCATCTATTAATATAAATTTAAAAATTGGAACTTACGAAATTAATGCTAAATTCAAAGGAGATGAAGAATATTTCCCAACAAATACAATTGGTATAATTAATGTCAAAAATAAAGTTGAAATTACAATTGACATAAGTAAAAACTCCAACAATGCAATAATTTATATTAAGCTATCAAAATCACTTGATGAATCTTTACTTGTTAAAATAAACGATGAGGAATACATCATAAATACTGTAAACGGAAGAGCAATAATTAATTTAGATAATTTGGAAAATGGAAACTACTTCATTGTTGCAAAACTAATAAATGAAGAAGAATACATTACTAATTCTTCCAACAATGAGTTTGAAATTAACCTAAAATCTCTTGAAATTATTTCACAAAACATGACTATGGCTGATTACAGCAGTGAAATGTATTCAATTACTTTATTGGATAGTGAAAATAATCCAATAGCTAATAAAATTGTTGTTTTCAATATTAATTCTGAAAGATATGTCAGAACAACCGATATTAATGGTATTGCATCAATTCCTATTAATTTAAAACCTGGAGTATACGATATCCAAACCATGTTCAGTGGTGATGATGAATTCTTTAAAAACAATGCTACAAATACCATTGTTGTAAAAGAGGGAAGTACAATCAAGGATATTGTAATTAAAAACAATACTCATGATGTTTCAATTGAAATAACATTAAATAAACAAATTGATGAAGAAATTAACTTCAAAATCAATGACAAACAATATTCCATCATAACATCAAAAGGTACAGGAATTTTAAACATCAACTTAGACAATGGAATCTATGATCTTTATGTCACTATGGTAAAATACAACACAACCAAGAAATACACATTCAAAGTTGACATACCAGACACTATAAAATCATATGATTTTACCACATACTACAAGAGTAACAGCACCTATGAAATTACTCTTACAAATAATGGAAAGAAAATTTCTGGAAAAACCATAATATTTACTCTTAATGGTAAAAATTACACTACAACAACTGATATTGACGGAAAAGCAAATATTACTGTTGATTTAGCTGTTGGTAACTATGTAATATCCATATTTAATCCTGAAACTGGTGAAAATATAAGTAATACCATCAAAGTAGTTAAAACAATTATAAACAATAAAGACTTAGTCAAATACTATGGTGGCAACCAAGTTTACAAAGTTCTTGTAATTGGAGACAATAACAAAGCTGTTGGTGCTGGTAAAGTAGTAGTTATGAAAATTAATGGAAAAACATACAATGTAAAAACCGATTCTAAAGGTTATGCTTCATTGAATGTTAAATTTGCTCCGAATACATACACAATAACTGCTACATACAAACAATTTAGCGTGAAAAACAAAGTAGTAATCAAATCAACAATAGTTACTAAAAATGTTGTAAAGAAAAAATCAAAAACTGCATATTTCTATGCTAAATTACTCGACAGCAACGGAAAGATCCTTAAATATAAAAAAGTTAAATTTACATTTAAAGGAAAAACCTATACTGTTAAAACCAATTCAAAAGGAATTGCTAGTTACAAATTAAAAAATACTCTTAAAGTAGGAAAATACACAATTTATACCAGTTATGGAACTTTAAAAGATAAAAGAACTATAACTGTCGTAAAATAAGGATTTTTTCCTTACTTTCTTTTTTTATTTTCAACCACAACCACCAATCCCCAACATCTTAAGTAATGTATATCAATTAAATAGTGAATAATTAAATTAAAGACATAAACTTAAGTGAAAAAATGATAGCTAAAACACTCGAAAAAGAATTGAATCTATCAGATTGGCAAGTTAAAAAAGTAATCAAATTAATAGATGATGGAAATACCATCCCATTTATTGCAAGATACAGAAAAGATGTTACTGGTTCTTTAAATGATACAACATTAAGAAAATTTGATGAAAGATTAAAATATCTTAGAAATTTAGAAGATAAAAAAGAAAAAATCATTAAAAGAATTAGTGAGCTTGGAAAATTAAATGATGATTTAAACAAAAAAATCATCAATGCAAAAACTCTTGTTGAACTTGAAGACTTGTATCGTCCATATAAAAGCAAAAAACAAACAAGAGCAACAAAAGCTCGTGAAAAAGGCTTGGAACCTTTGGCAAATATTATTTTAAAACAGGAAATTACTGAAGATGTGAAAAATATTGCTAAAGACTATGTTAATGATGAAGTTAAAAGTCCCGAAGAAGCAATTCAGGGTGCACAAGACATTATTGCAGAAGAAATTTCAGACAATTCCGAGTTTAGAAAAAAAATTAGACAAAATACATTCTACACAGGTAAAATAGAAACAAAAGCTAAAAATAAAGATGAATCAACAGAATATGACATTTACTATAATTATTCAGAAGATGTTAAAAGAATTCCACCACACAGAATTTTAGCTATTAACCGTGGGGAAAACGAAGGAATAATCAAAGGTAAAATTACCTGTGATAGTGATGATGTAATCGAATATTTAAACAGACATATTCTTAAAAACATCTCCAATAATCCTGGAAAAATAAAATACAATAAATATACAACCCCAATTATAAAAGAAGCTATTATTGACTCTTATAAAAGATTGATTTCACCTGCTATTGAGAGAGAAATTAGAAATTGTCTTACTCAAAAAGCAGAAGAAAAATCAATTGAAGTATTTGCCAAAAACTTAAATCAGCTATTAATGGAAAGCCCATTAGTTGGAAAAACTATTCTAGGTTGGGACCCTGCTTTTAGAACAGGTTGTAAATTAGCAATTATTGATGAGACTGGAAAAGTCCTTGATACTGCACTTATTTATCCAACACAACCTCAAAATAAAGTAGCTGAGTCAATTGAGACTGTACGTGGATTAATTGAAAAATATAACATTAATGTAATAGCCATTGGAAACGGAACTGCTTCAAGAGAATCTGAAGAAATTGTTGCTCAAATTATTAAAAATACTAATGTAGAATACATTATTGTTAATGAAGCTGGAGCATCTGTTTATTCTGCTTCAAAATATGCAGATGAAGAGTTTCCGGATTTCTCAGAAGGAGAGAGAAGTGCTGTTTCAATTGCAAGAAGACTTCAAGACCCGTTAGCAGAACTTGTAAAAATTGATCCTAAATCTATCGGTGTTGGTCAATACCAGCATGATATGAACCAAAAACAGCTAACCGAATCATTATCTGGAGTTGTTGAAAAGGTAGTAAATGAGGTTGGAGTAGATTTAAACACTGCTTCTGTAAGTTTACTTAACTACGTATCTGGAATTGGAAATACAACTGCTAAAAATATCATTGAATACAGAGAAGAAAACGGAAGTTTTAACTCAAGAAAAGAACTTTTAAAAGTTAAAAAATTAGGTAAAAAGACATATGAACAGTGCGCAGGATTTATCAAAGTAAATAACCCGCAATATCCTCTAGATAATACTACAATACATCCTGAATCATATGATGCTACTTATAAACTTCTTGAAAAGCTAAATTATAGCGTTGATGATATTGGAAGTTCCAGTTTAAAATTAGACAATGTAAACATAGATGAAATCTCAAAAGAATTGGATATCGGTCAGGAAACTTTAAAAGACATTATTAAAGAACTTAAAAAACCTGGTCGTGACCCTCGTGAAGATATGCCAAAACCAATACTTAGAAAAAACGTACTATCAATTGAAGATTTAGAAATTGACATGATTATGCAAGGTACTGTGAGAAATATTGTTGATTTTGGTGCTTTTGTTGATATTGGAGTTCACCAGGACGGATTGGTACATATTTCACAACTTGTAGCTGATAAATTTGTAAAACACCCATTAGATATCGTTAGTGTTGGGGATATTGTTGATGTAAAAGTTCTGGATGTTGACTTAAAAAGAAACAGAATTAACCTTTCGATGATAATTTAATATATTTTAAAAGAAATAGTTAATAATGAATAATTAATAAATAAAAGGGGATTATTAATGACACCGAAAGTAATGATTATTCTTGGAAGTGGATCTGATATTGCTATAGCTGAAAAAAGTATGAATATCCTT